>Ga0256833_1000492_pt1 | contig 31083 bp, 30 predicted proteins | sample 356284metaG_FD_190535 | JGI IMG/M metagenome (GOLD analysis project Ga0256833, IMG submission 190535) | Hydrothermal vent microbial communities from Mid Atlantic Ridge, Atlantic Ocean - 356-284 | ecosystem: Environmental > Aquatic > Marine > Hydrothermal vents | place: Atlantic Ocean: Mid... | reverse complement strand
GTTACTATTCTTCAAGGGGTAACCTTTATAGAACCGCAAAAGAGACGGTTGAAAGGGCACTCGTTTTTGCGTACAGGGACAGGAAAAGGAAAAAGAGGGATTTCAGATCCCTGTGGATTGTCAGGATAAATGCAGCAGCAAGAATGTACGATATGAAGTATTCAACCTTTATCCATGGTTTAAAAAAGGCTGGTATTGATCTTGACAGAAAGGTTCTTGCAGACATTGCCGTCAACGATATCAACGCATTTGGAAAACTTGTTGAAAAAGCAAAAGAAGCGTTGAACTGAGATGAAACAGGTTCTTGACAAAATTGCAGAGTATAGAAGAGAGTTTGAAGAAGAGTTAAAAAAGGTTGATGCCTTTAAATCCTTTGAAGACCTGAGGGTGAAGTATCTTGGAAGAAAGGGGGGGATTTTAAAATCTCTCCTTGATCTTTTAAAAACAGTTGATAAAAAAGACAGACCTGTTTTAGGCCAGGAGATAAACAGGTTTAAAATTTTTGTTGAGCAGGCATTAAAGGATCTGGAGGAGTCCCTTAGCAGGAAAAAGGCGGAGCTTGAAGAAAAGAAAAGGTTTTTTGACATTTCTTTGCCTGGTTTTCCATTGCTTGAGGGAGGAAAGCACCCTTTAACAATTACCAGGAGGTTGATAGAGGATATCTTTATTGCAATGGGTTACGATGTTGCATCTGGTCCTGAGGTTGAAAGTGACTGGTACAATTTTGAGGCTCTTGGGATCCCCAAAACCCACCCCGCAAGGGATACCCAGGACACATTTTACATTTCGGATGATGTTGTTTTGAGGACACATACCTCCAATGTTCAAATTCATGTAATGAAGACAAGAAAACCTCCCTTTAAGGTGATAATGCCGGGAAGAGTTTACAGAAAAGATGCCGATATCACCCACTCCCCCATGTTCCATCAAATTGAAGGGCTTGTGGTTGGTGAGAATGTCACCTTTCAGGATTTAAAGGGGACACTGGAGATATTTTTGAAAAGGCTTTTTGGTAAAAATGCAAGGTTAAGGTTGAGACCCTCTTTCTTTCCGTTTACCGAGCCCTCTGCAGAGGTTGATGTTTCCTGTATTATGTGTGGAGGGGAAGGTTGCAGGGTTTGTAAGGGAAGTGGATGGCTTGAAATATTGGGTGCCGGCATGGTTGATCCGGTGGTTTTCGAAAATGTCGGATATGATCCTGAAAAAGTATCTGGTTTCGCCTTTGGGCTTGGTGTTGAAAGAATAGCAATGCTTAAATTCGGGATTTCTGATATAAGGTTATTTTTTGATAATGATATTAGGTTTTTAAGACAATTCGGATAAGGGAAAAACTATGGAATTCAGTTATAGATGGTTGAGAAGGTATATTGAAACTGACCTTGGGCCCGATAGGATTGCAGAGATATTTACCTCTCAGGGTTTGACTGTTGATGCCATAATTGAGAGGGCAGATGATATTATTTTTGACATAGATATAACAACAAACAGGCCAGATGCCATGAATTATCTTGGACTTGCAAGGGAAATTGCAGCATCTGGACATGGAAAACTTATCTATCCACGGATAGATGTGCCTGAAAGTGAGTCCTGTAACACATCTGATTTTGTATCGGTTGAAATTCAGGACACAAGGTGTTTAAGGTATGTTGCAAGGGTTGTGAGGGGGGTAAAGATAGGTCCCTCCCCGAAATGGATGCAGAGCCTTCTTGAGGCAGCAGGAATACGTCCCATAAACAATGTGGTGGATATAACCAATTTTGTTTTGTGGGAGATGGGACATCCATTGCATGCCTTTGACCACAGGTTTATTGAAGGGGAAAAGATAATTGTAAGAAGTGCAAAACAGGATGAGAAGTTTACCACACTTGATGGTGTGGAGAGGGTTTTGACCCCCAATGATATAGTTATTGCAGATGTAAAAAAGGCTATTGCCCTTGCCGGAATAATGGGTGGAGAAAACTCAGAGATAAGGGAAGACACCACTGATGTGGTAATTGAATCAGCATATTTTGATCCTGCTACAATAAGAAAGACATCTAAACGGCTTGCTTTAAGCACCGATTCTTCATACCGGTTTGAAAGGGGAGCAGATATTGAAATCCTGAAAAAGGCGGCTGACAGGGCTGCTTCCCTGATGGTTGAGTATGCGTCTGGAACTGTTTGTGCAGGTACGATTGATGTTTACATTGAAAAGCAAGAACAAAAAATTGTTAGATTAAACCTTTCAAATGTACAGAGGATACTTGGAAGGGATATTGAACCTTCTTTTATAAAGAAAACACTTTTAAATCTCGGTTTTGATATTTTTAAAGAAACCGAAAAATGGATTGACCTGATTGTCCCGTCTTACAGGGTGGATGTGTGGAGAGAGATTGATTTAATTGAAGAAGTTGCAAGGATGTACGGTTACAACAACTTTTCTTCCACTCTTCCTGTGATTGTTACAGGTGGAAAGATAAGAAGTGAAAAAGAGAAAGTGAAAGACATAATCTATCAGGAGTTTTTGAAATATGGTTTTTTTGAGGCAATTTCATATTCTTTTTGCTCCAGAAAAGATAATATTACGCTAAATCCTGCAATACCTCCTGAAAAGATGATTTTTATCTCAAACCCTCTGTCTGAGAACATGGCTGTTATGAGAACCTCTATCTTTGCCTCTCTGTTTTATTCTTTCGCAAGAAATGTAAATTACGGAAATAGGGAAACAAGACTTTTTGAAGTGGGAAAAACATACATCAAAGAAGGAGAACTTGCAAGGGAAGAGGAGTTTGTATCTGCTATTTCTTCAACAGGCAGGCATCTGAGATTTTTCAATGGAACTGCGATTGAAGTTGATTACTTTTATTTAAAAGGGGTGGTTGAAGGTATTTCAAGAAGGGTGCTTGGTAAAAAGCCTGTTTTTGAACTTGTTGATTGGCAATGCTTCAAAAAAGGGAAAGGCGCAATAGTAAAAATAGATGACAATGTTGTCGGTGCAATAGGAGAATTCTCAGATGCTGTCTTGAAGCATTACGATGTGGAAGTTCCTGCGGTTGGGGTTGAATTGAGTATTGACAGGTTGTGCGGTAAAGGACTCAAAGATTTAAAATTCAGGCCATTCAGTATTTATCCAAGGGTTGAGAGGGACTCTGCTTTTATTATTGACAGAACCGTTAAATATTCCGATATTGAAAGTGTAATCAACAGTCTGAATGTCCCTTATTTAATCGAATATAAACTTTTTGATAGGTACGAAGGGAAAGGGATTCCTGAAGGTAAGGTGAGCATTGCAATAAACTTTGTTTTTCAGGCTGAAGACAGAACTTTAAGCAGTGAAGAGGTGAATGAACTTCATGAACAAATTGTAAAAGAAATAATTGAAAGGTTTGGAGCAAAGTTGAGATGATGGAAACACTTTTAAAGGAACTTGAGTTGAAAATTAACAAACTTATCGAGTTAAACAATAAATTAAAGAGAGAAAACCAGTCACTACTTGCTGAAAACGAGAGATTAACTATGGAGTTAAAGGAGAAAACGGAGAAAGTGGAAGAAGCAAAAAGGGCTGAAGGTCTGGTTGAGGGTTTGATTGACAGGATCAACAGGTTGATTGAGGAATAATGGAGTAAATGGATAGAAAAAGGTACGATATAAAGGTTTTTGGAAAAGAGTTTACGATAACATCTTTAGAGAATGAAGAAAAGGTTTTAAAGATTGCAGGATACCTTGATTCAAGAATGAGAGAGGTATCTGAAGGGACGGGTGTTGTTGATTTTTACAATGTTTTGTTCTTAACATCTATAGTTCTTGTAAAGGATTACCTTGCTTTACTTGAAAAGTGTGAAAAAAAAGAAAATTTAAAGTACGCCAGAAAGATCAAGGATTTAATTCAATTGGTTGATGGTTCTTTGAAAAGGACAGATTTTCTGTGAAGCCGTAAAGAATGGTTGTTAAAACTTTGATAGGTTTAATTGGTAACTGATAGTTTTTTCATTGTTGTTGAATTTGTTTTAATGCCTGGCATAAAAGTTGTGCTACGGTTTCACAGTTTACTCGTGGCGTAAGGAGAGGAGGTTGAAATGATTATTGTTCCGTGGATTATTGCTGGACTGTTATTGGTTGCTCTGATCGGATTAATAGGTTTCTTGGCCTATAAATCCAGAAAGGATAAGGAGCTACTTGACTCTGCAGATTATAAAGCAAAAGCCATTGTTGAAAGTGCTAAAAAGGAAGCCGAGCAGATCAAAAAGACTGCTGAAATTGAAGTAAGAGAGATTAAGCAGCAAATTAGAGAGAAAATTGAGAAAGAGTTAGAGGGGAAAAGAAAACATCTTGACGACCTGGAGAGAAAGTTAGACAAAAAAGAGGACATTTTAGAGCAGAGGTCCAACTATCTGGATAAAAAAGACCTTGAATTGCAGCAAAAAGAAAGGGAATTGAAAAAACTTGAAGAAAGCCTTTCAAAAGAAAAGCAAGAGCTGGATAATCTTGTTGCGAGTGAAATGAGAAAACTGGAGCACATTTCAGGTTTAAGCAGAGATGAGGCAAAAAGGGAATTGATGAGGTTGTTGGAGGAAGAGGCAAAGAAAGACATTGTTAAGAAACTTAAAAAGATGGAAGAAGAGGCGGAATTCACCGCAAAGAACAAGGCAAGGGAGATTATAAGCCTTGCAATTCAAAAGTCAGCGTCAGACTATGTTTCCGAGTCAACCGTTTCAGTTGTTGACCTTCCAAACGATGAGATGAAGGGAAGGATAATCGGAAGAGAGGGAAGAAACATAAGGGCGATTGAAAAGGCAACAGGGGTTGATTTGATAATTGACGATACCCCTGAGGCTGTAATACTCTCATCCTTTGACCCTATCAGGAGAGAGGTTGCAAGGCTTGCACTTGAAAAGTTAATAGCAGACGGAAGAATTCACCCTGCAAGAATTGAAGATGTGGTTGAAAAGGTTAAGTTAGAACTTGATGCAGAGATAAAGAAAGAGGGTGAAAACACTGTTTTTGAACTTGGAATCGGAGACCTTCACCCGAAACTGATAAAACTTATCGGAAGGCTGAAGTACAGAACCTCTTACGGACAGAATATATTGCAGCACTCAAAAGAGGTTGCATACATTGCTGCATTTATGGCTCACGAATTGGGTGCAAATGTTAAGATTGCAAAGAGGGCGGCACTGTTGCACGACATAGGAAAGGCAATTGACAAAGAGGTTGAGGGCACCCATGTTGAGATAGGCATTGACCTTCTCAAAAGGTTCGGGGAATCTGAAGAGGTTATACACGCTGTTCACGCACACCACGGAGATGTTGAGCCTAAAACCGTTGAGGCTGTCATTGTGCAGGCTGCAGACGCATTAAGCGCAGCAAGGCCCGGTGCAAGGAGAGAAATACTTGAAAGCTACATCAGAAGGCTTGAGAAGCTTGAAGAGATTGCATCTTCATTTGAAGGGGTGCACAAATCATACGCAATACAGGCAGGAAGAGAGATCAGGGTAATTGTAAACAGCGACCTTGTTGACGACGACAAGATTTACTGGTTATCAAAGGAGATTGCAAGGAGGATTGAGGAAGAGCTTGATTATCCCGGCCAGATAAAGGTAACGATTATAAGGGAAACAAGGGCTGTTGAATACGCAAGGTAAATTATGAAAATACTTTTTATAGGCGATATTGTCGGTAAAACAGGCAGGGCTGCGGTTAAAACAGTCCTGCCTGTTCTTTTTAAAAGGGAAAAGATCGATTACACAATTGCAAACTGCGAAAACCTTGCCCACGGAAACGGGATTACCGAAGACACAATAAAAGAGATGAGGGAATGCGGTATAAACTGCTTTACATCAGGCAACCACATATTTGACAAAAAGGCTGCCCTTGATTTTATTGAGGATTACCCCGATGTTTTAAGGCCTCTAAACTACCCTCCCATGGTTCCGGGAAACTCTTACAGAATTGAAAGGTTGCCTGAAAACAAAACCCTGCTTATAACAAACCTGCTTGGCAGAGCTTTTATGCCACCTGTTGATTGCCCTTTCAGAGCACTTGAGAGATTGCTTGAAGAAAAAAAAGCAGATTACATTTTTGTTGATTTCCATGGAGAGGCAACTGCCGAAAAGGCTGCATTTGCAAACTACTTTGATGGAAGGGTTGATGTTGTTGTGGGCACTCATACCCATATTCAAACGGCGGACGAAAGGGAATTACCGGGTGGCACACTTTTCATAACAGATGTGGGTATGTGCGGTGCATCTGATTCCATAATAGGAGTAAAAAAAGAGGCTGCAATAAAAAGAATGATTACCTCATTGCCCCAGAGGTTTGAGCCTGCCGGCGGGGACTGGTGGTTTTGCGGTGTTGTTGTTAATCTCTTTGATAGGGAAAGAAGCATAAAAAGGATATTCTTTAAATCAAAAAAGGAGTTTGAGGAATGGAGATTGAAGAATTAAGCATTGAATGGTACGACAACGGGGAGCTTGTTGTTGAGGAGTTGGATAAATTTGTCCTTTCAAAACACGGAGCATGGGCGACGGTTGTTTATCTTTACAGAGAAAAGGGAAGGAATGGGGAGTTTGGAGACAAAAAGGTAAGGCTTGTAAAGTACCAGAAGAGGAACGGAAGATACAATGTCCATTCTAAATTCAATATTACAAACGAAAAACAGGTGAAAAAACTTATTGAAAAACTGAACGAGTGGTTTTAAACAGGTTTTTAAATTGAGAAAAAAGCATTTGGGCCAGCACTTTCTGACAAACCCTGAAATCGCTAAAAAGATTGTTTCATTTTTAAAACCGGATAAACTATGCGTTGAGATAGGGGCAGGGGAGGGGATACTAACTTCTTACCTTGTTGAAAAGTTTTCAAAAGTGATTGTTGTTGAAAAGGACACAGACTTAATCCCGTTTTTAAAAGAAAAGTTTAAAAACAGATGCGAAATTATAAACGGGGATATTCTGAAAGATGGGGAAAAAATATTTGAAAAACTTGAATCTTTCTCCGTTGCTTCAAACCTGCCATACAACATATCCTCACCAATAACCATAATGCTTTTAAGGTTTCAAAACAAGATTCCTGAAATGGTTTTAATGTACCAGAAAGAGGTTGCAGACAAAATATCAAAAGAGGTTTCCCTGCTTGGTTGCGCTGTTTATCCCTTTTTCAATGTGAAAGAGGTTATGACATTGAAACCGGGTGCATTCTCACCCCCCCCAAAGATTGACTCAGCTGTTTTGCACTTTGAGAGAAAAAGCAATACAGAGAAAATAAACATAGATAAGTACCTGAGTTTTTTAAAGATGGTTTTTCAAAACAGAAGGAAAATTTTATTTAAAAAACTCAAAGGAATGGTTGATGAAACAAGGCTTGAGGCAATTTACTCTGAAATGGGGTTAAAAAAAGATGTTAGAATAGACGGTATGGATAAGCATAAGATATTTGAACTTTACAGAGAGGTGAAAGGTGAAAAGGCTTAAACTATTTTTGTCTTTTGCTTTGCTCTTTTATTTGACCTCCTGTGGCGGGGGAAGTGCAAAGGTTTCGGGAGATGTAAACCCCCGTAACTATCCCTTTTTAGGCAGCGGAGAGTATAAAGGAGAGTATTTTCCAACAGCCTCATTCAGGGAGTGCACTCCTGAAAAGGTTGGGATGGATTCCAAAAAACTTGTGAAAGTTTACAATTATGCAGCCAATCCACACATAAAAACAGAAGGGCTTTTAATAGTTAAAGACAATTACATAGTGCTTGAAGCATACCTCAACGGGTTTTCCCCTGATGACTTACACGAAAGTTATTCAATAGCAAAGAGTTTTACATCCTGCCTTGTTGGTATTGCAATAGATAAAGGCTATATTGAAAGCGAAGATACCCCTGTTTGCCATTACTTTACCCGATGGGCAGACCTTGACGATTCTGATTTAAGAAGAGAGGTAACAGTAAAAAACCTTTTAACAATGACAAGCGGTTTAAACTGGAATGAGCACGATTACTACAACGACACCTCGCATAACGATGCCTTTATAATGTATCAGACTGCTGACAATTACATTGAATATGTTTTAAACAAGCAATGTGTAAATAAGCCCGGTACAAAGTTTAACTATTCCAGCGGGGACACAATGCTTTTAAGCGGAGTATTGAAAGAGGCGACAAATCAGGATGTTGAGCAGTTTGCAGTTGAAAACCTTTTCAATAAGATAGGGATAAAAAACTATTACTGGCATAGGGACAAAGAGGGAAATTTAATAACTGCATGGGGATTGGGCTTAACTCTAAGGGAGTATGCAAAGTTTGGAATTCTCTACTTAAACAGGGGCAACTGGAATGGAGAGCAGGTTGTAAGCGAAGAATGGGTCAAAAAGTCAACAAACCCTCCCTATCAATGGCTGAACTGGTACGGTTACTCCTTCTGGCTTATACCTGTGTTTAACGACTATGCCCAGTACAATATCCCGTCAGATACTTATTTTGCCTGGGGAATTCATACCCAGCAGATATTTATTATCCCGGATTACAATTTGGTTGTTGTGAGGCTTGGCAACGACAACGACCCTGAGCACGATGAATGGGTTGAAACCGAGTTTTTAAAACTTGTGCTTGATTCTGTGATTAAAAACTGATGAAAAACGAAAAAAGAAAATTAAAAAGAAAAAACATATTCAGCTGTTTTGTTGAAAAAGAAAGGTTTTTAGGCCAGCCAACCAAACAGCTTGCGGACTTTATTTGCTGTAAAAGGGGAAGTTTACGAAAAGAGTTGATACTCTCAATTGCAAATCTTGTTGAAACAATAGACCACATAAGGGATTTTGACTGCTTCCGCTCTTCAGGGAAGTTAGAGGAATTTTTAAGAATGCTTGACCTTGAAAAAGAAGAGAGGATAAAGCTTAAATTCCTAATACTTGCCTTTTTTGAAAAGCACAGCGAAAACTCAAGCGGTATAGAAATACCTCAGGACGATGTTATATCTTTGAGAAAGGGAAGGTTGTTTGAGGAGATTGTTTATAGAATTGGCCCTGTAAAAAAGGGAGATGTTGACCTTCTCTCAATGCACTGTAAACCAATGCTAAACAGAGAGGTGCTTGAAATAAAATGTAAGGACAATGAGATTACCGGTAAAAACCTTGATGTTGTTTTCTGGGGAAAGGATTACATAGAGGGGTACGAGTGCAAATCCTGTGTGAATTACTTTATAGACCTTGGCAAATCCCACTTAGAAAAGGGGAAAAAGGTCAGGGAAAAGATAAGGTACCTGAATCAACTTGCGAAAACATTAAAACAGCACTTCAAAGAGGTTCACATAGTTCTTGCAGGTTTCTCCCCTCAGGAAGATGTAAAAAAACAGATCCCTCTTTTACGAAAGTGGGTTTCAAAATGCGACGGCGACTCCACACTTTACTTCAAACTAATGGGAATAGAAGACCTGCTGGACTCCATAGAAAAAAAGGAGTTTTGATGAGATTTATTGGTACTTTTGCTTGTGTTTTCAATTTCTTTCAATCTTTTTTTCAAAAATAGTAAAATATAGTGAATTCATTTTCAGGAGAGGGTATGAAGAAGGATAATGTTTTAAAACTTTCAATAGCAGCACTGGGGATTGTTTTCGGTGATATAGGTACATCTCCCCTTTATGCAATAAAAGAGTGTTTTTACGGTGAATATGGTATTAAAGTGACGGGAGCAAATATTTTAGGGGTGCTTTCCCTTATTTTCTGGGCTTTGGCCATAGTTGTTTCAATAAAGTACCTTGTTTTTGTTCTCAATGCAAACAACAATGGAGAAGGTGGTATTATGGCTTTAACCTCCCTTGTAAATCCAAAGGCAAGCGGAAGAAGTGGAAGGAAGAGGTTTTTTCTTATAACAATAGGAATCTTTGCCGCTGCATTGCTTTACGGAGACGGGATGGTTACCCCTGCTATCTCTGTTATGAGTGCACTGGAGGGGCTTGAGGTTGTAACCACAAAATTTTCCCCTTATGTTGTGCCGATGACTATTGCAATACTTGTTGTTCTCTTTGTTTTTCAATATAAAGGAACTGCAAGGGTGGGCGGGCTGTTTGGCCCAATTGTTTTTGTCTGGTTTTTGGTGCTTGCTATTTCAGGTGCATACCATATTAAGGATAATTTTGGAGTTTTTGCGGCATTTAACCCTGTTTACGGATTTGATTTTTTTGTAAGAAACAGATTGCATGGTTTTATGGTTTTGGGCTCGGTTTTCCTTGTTGTAACAGGGGCAGAGGCAATGTACGCAGATATGGGGCATTTTGGAAAACTCCCTATAAGGCTTACCTGGAGTTTAATTGTGTTCCCTGCACTTCTTTTAAACTATTTCGGGCAGGGGGCATTATTATTAAACCATCCGGAGTTTATAAAAAATCCATTCTTTTCAATGATGCCAAACTTTCTTTTAATTCCCTCTGTTGTACTTGCCACAATGGCGACTATTATTGCTTCACAGGCTGTTATTACCGGTTCTTTCTCTTTAACAAGTCAGGCTGTTGAGATGGGTTATCTTCCAAGGCTTAAAATAATTCACACCTCTGCATCTCAGGAAGGGCAGATCTATGTTCCCATAATAAACTGGATTTTGATGATTGCAACAATAGGACTTGTTTTGGGGTTCAAATCCTCAACAAAACTCGCCGGGGCATACGGCGTTGCAGTTACCTCAACAATGCTTGTTACAACAATTCTTTTTTCAGTGGTTGCTGTTGAAAGGTTTAAGTGGAGCAGGTTAAAGGTTTACTCTCTTTGCGGTGTTTTCCTTATTGTTGACCTTATGTTTTTCTTTGCAAATGTGGGTAAAATTACCCACGGTGCATGGTTTCCTCTCCTTGTTGGTGGTATTTTCTTTACCCTTCTTGTTACCTGGAAAAAAGGAAGGGAGATACTTTCTAAAAGGTACAAAGACAATGTTGTTAAACTTGATGAGTTTAAACATTCCGAAATGTTTGAGAATGCCCATAAGGTTAGAGGTGACGCTTTTTTTCTTGCTGGCACCCCCGATGTTGTCCCCGGTGCCTTGTTACACAATATTGCACACAACAAGGTTTTGCATTCCCAGATTGTACTTTTGCACTTTGTGACGGAGTCTGTTCCGAGGGTGCCCAACGATGAAAAGATAGAAGTTAGAGACCTTGGCTCAGGTTTCAGGTATGTAGTTGCAAGGTATGGGTTTATGGAAGACAAAAACTTTATGAATACGGTTGCGCTTATAAAACAGAATGGCATTGAATTAAACGAAGAGGATATAAGCGTGTTTCTTGGAAGGCAGAAGATAATTCCCGGAGAGGGGGAAGAGATGGCTGACTGGAGAAAGAAACTTTACATAAGGCTTGCAAACCTTGCAGTGGACCCCATTGAATACTTCCGGATACCTTACGATAAGGCTATTGAAATAGGTGTTCCTCTGGAATTGTAGAAAAATCTGAGTTTTTATTTTAAATTCAGGTTTAACGGGTTTGGGTAAGAGATACGGTAATTGTGTTTCATAGTCTTTTGCAGGTAATTTTTTGCTATTGATATTGATTCTTTTAACCCTTTTCCCAGTGCCAGGCTGGATGTTATTGCACTTGAAAGAGCACAACCTGTTCCCCTTGTGTTGTCTGTTTCTATCCGTTCTCCTGAAAATAATTCACTTTCTGTTTCGTTAATAAAAAGATCATCTGGTTTTTCAAGGTGTCCTCCTTTTATCAGGACATTTTTAAACCCCATGTTGAGCATCAATTCTCCAAGTTTGTTCTGATTGTTGGTGTTTTCCCCGGTTATTTTTTTTGCTTCTTCGATATTTGGGGTCACAAGGTATATTTTTTTTGAATTGTTTTTTATGCTTTCTATAAATGCTTCGCTGTAAACTTTGCCATTTGTGGTGGTTGTTAGAACGGGATCAAAAATAATTTTGATTCCATGTTTGTCCAGTGTATGCAAAAGAAGTTCAAGGTTTGTATGTGATGCAACAAGCCCTATTTTGGCAAACCTGATAGGATAAAAGTTTAAAATGGATGCAAGTTGTTTTTCAATCTGTTCTGCTTTTACGGTTTCAAAACCGTAAAACTCTTTTTCATTTTGATAGGTGATTGCTGTAATTACAGGAAGAGGGTAAACATTGAAAAATGCACATACTCTGATATCGCTCGATAGCCCGGCTCCTCCGGAAGGGTCGAGTCCCCCTGCTACAATTACGGGTGCTTTCATTTTGATAAATCTATTCCCTGAAATTCTCTATACTTTAAAAAATCCTTTTTATCTAAATCTACAGGTGCCTTTGTTACTGTTATCGCCATAACCCCTCTGATTTTGTTCGGAATCTTTTTAATGTACCTTTTAAGCCTGTAGCCTCCTATGTCGCTTACATTTACCACTATGGTATTTTTCCCGACCACATTGTCTTTTGCATCGTATCTTTTCACTATCAGAGTAAGGTATTTTAAAGCAGGTTTTGAATTCTTGTTTTCTATTGCAAACTCAACATTTAAGTACGCTGGGTCGCCGTTTTCGTCCCTTACCATGTTAAATCCAAGGGGTTTTACCATATACTTATTCCTTATGGAAATCAATTCTTTTAATGGATCATTGTTGCAGGAAGGAAGAAGGAATACCGTTAAGATGATTAATATTGAACATATCTTTTTCATTGTTAACCTCCAGTTTTTTTCAATAGAATTATACCAGATTTGATATTATTGAAATTTTCAATTTGTTATCTTTTGTTTGCAGGTGTTATAATCAATTGAAAAACACTTATGGAGTTTTTATGGAAATATTGCCGTACAGAAGGGATACAGTGCAGGTTATACCCATTGGTGGACTTGGTGAGTTTGGAATGAACTCAATGTTTTTAAGAGTGAACAATGCGGGAATTATTATTGATGCAGGAGCGATGTTTCCAGATTATGATCAGCCAGGGATTGATGTTGTTATCCCGGATTTCAGTTTTTTTGAAGAGCAAGGCTTAACGGATATTGTGAAAGCAATTGTTATCACTCATGCCCACGAAGACCATATAGGGGCCATTCCATTTTTGTGTCAGGATTTGAACAGGGACATAGATATTTACGGGACAAAGTTGACTATTGGTTTTATAAAAAAGAAACTCGAGGAGCACAATTTTGAGCACAATGTAAATCTCCATATTGTTAATGCCGGGGAATCAGTAAGGTTTGATCAGATGAAAGTGAATTTTATTCAGGTTACACACAGTATAGTTGACAGCCTTGCCATTTTTATAGAGACCCCATTCGGGAATGTTTTTCATACTGGTGATTTTAAGATTGACAAAACACCTATTGATAACAGGCACTTTGATTTTGCAGGTTTTGCAAAAGCAGGGGAGAGGGGAGTTGATCTTCTTTTTGCAGATTCAACCAATGTTGAGAGAAAGGGGTATACTCTGTCTGAGAGGGTTGTTGGTGAGAGCCTCGAAAAAATAATTGCTTCGTCTAAATCAAAGGTTCTTGTGGCATGTTTTTCATCACATATACACAGAGTTCAACAGATATTGAATGTTGCGAGAAAACTCAACAGAAAAGTTGCTCTTGTTGGGACAAGTCTGATAAATGCTTTTAATGTTGCAAAGGGGCTTGGTTATCTCAAAATTCCACCGGAGGTTTTGATCAGTGAAAGGGAAATCCCGGATTTTTCCCCGGAAAGGCTGATTATTATCACCACCGGCTCCCAGGGAGAGCCAATGAGTGCTCTGTCAAGGATAGTTAGAAACGAACACAAAAAGATAAAGGTTGAGGAGGGAGATACTGTAATAATATCAGCCAAAACCATACCAGGAAATGAGAAGCCTGTGTTGAAGATAATCAATACCCTTTACAGAAAAGGGGCGGAAGTTTTTTACGAAGAAGTTTCGGAGGTGCATGTTTCAGGGCACGCTTCAAGAGAAGAATTGAAAATGGTGTTCTCCATGTTAAAGCCAAGGTTTTTCATACCTGTTCACGGTGCCATGAAACAGTTGCATCATCACATGTTGCTTGCAAGGGAAATGGGTCTTCACAAAAGAAACATAAGGATCATAGAGGACGGCGATGTTGTTGAATTATCAAAGAATAATCTCAGATATGTTGGAAGATTGCAGATAGGCAAGAGACTTATTGAAGGGAGTGGATTTGATGAAGTTGAAGAGATTGCTTTAAAGGACAGGAGAAGGATGGCAGAGGATGGAATAATTATTGTTGCCATGGTTGTTGACAGTAATACTGCAAAATTGAATGGAGATGTTGAAATAATTACGAGAGGCTTTATTCTTCTATCTGATAGTGAGAATGAAGATGAAATAAATGCTATGAAAGAGATAGTTGTTGAAAAGTTTTATATGCTTGAGCCTTCAATGAGGGTGGATTGGGAGTACGCCAGGCCACATATCCGCTCAGCATTGAAGAAGTACATACGAAAAAGGTTCAACGCATTTCCTTTGATATTGCCAATAATTTTGACGGTATAGTATAATTTTTTAAACTGGAAAGGAGTTAATCTATGGATGCCAGATATAAAAGAATACTGCTAAAACTCAGTGGAGAGGCACTTGAGGGTGATAAAGAATTTGGTATAGACCCTGCTGTTGTAAGAAGGCTTGCAAACGAGATAGTTGAGGTTCACAGGATGGGGGTGGAGATAGGTATTGTAATAGGCGGAGGAAATATTTTCAGAGGTGTGTCAGGAAGCAAACATGGCCTTGATAGAGTTACAGGTGATTATATGGGAATGCTTGCAACCCTTATAAATTGTCTCTCTTTGCAGGATGCAATTGAAAAAAAGGGTGTTCCGACAAGGGTTATGTCTGCAATTGAAGTCAAAGAGGTGGCGGAGCCATTTATTAAAAGGAAGGCTGTCAGGCACCTTGAAAAGGGGAGGATTGTAATATTTGGAGCAGGGACAGGCAATCCATTTTTTACCACTGACACAGCCGCTGCTTTAAGGGCTGTTGAGATAAATGCCGAGGTGCTTTTGAAGGGTACGAAGGTTGATGGTGTTTACACAGCCGACCCCATTATGGATAGTTCTGCAAATTTGTTGAAACAGGTTGATTATATGACTGTTCTTGAAAGGGGGCTCAAAGTAATGGATTCAACAGCAATATCGTTGAGTATGGAGAATAATCTTGATATAATTGTTTTCAACATAAAGAAAAAAGGGAATCTTAAAAGAATAATTCTTGGAGAGGAGTTAGGAACAAAGGTAATAAAAGGAGGGAAACGATGATTAAAGATGTTTTAAAGGATGCTGAAGGGCACATGCAAAAGAGTGTTGAGGTTTTCAAACATGAGATAGCCTCTTTGAGGACAGGAAAAGCAAGTGTTAGTTTACTTGATAATGTTCAGGTTGAGTACTATGGAACAAAAATGCCTTTGAATCAGATGGCAACCATTTCTGCCCCGGATGCAACTTTAATAGTTGTTTCTCCCTACGATATGTCTGCTTTGCAGGCAATTGAAAAGGCGATAAGGGAGGCTGATCTTGGATTAAACCCTTCCAATGATGGGAAGAAAATTATGGTGCCTGTACCCCCCTTAACTGAGGAGAGAAGAAAGACACTTGTAAAGAAATTGCACGAATACGCAGAACAATCCAGGGTTGCTATTAGGAATATCAGAAGGGATGCGAGGGATAAAGTGAAGAAGATGATGAAAGATAAAGAGATTTCAGAAGATGATGAAAGAAGGGCGGAGGAAGAGATACAGAGATTAACAGATAAATACATAGACGAAATAGATAAACTGTCAAAGAAGAAGGAACAGGACATTTTGCATGTTTAAATGCGTCCTGTATCCATTTCTGTTTTTTGCTTTATACGCCTATCCTTTTGAAATAAAAGACAATGTGGTATTTGAATTTAAAGGAGATGTGATAACTGAAAGTGATTTAAAGGCTTTTGCATATATCTTTAGACTTGATCCTGTCAGGCAGAGAAAAAAACTTATTGATAAAGTTGTAAAAATTGAAAAGCGTTACTGTTGTTTAAAGGAAAGTTACCCCTTTGAAGATGAATTTGAAAGAGAGTATCCCCAGCTTTTTTATCAGTTGAATCTTTTTTACACCAATAGATTTTTGCCATCAGAGAAGTTAAAAAAATACAACATAGATTACAAAATCTTGAATCACAATCTTTTTAAACTTCTGTTTGTCATAAAATACGGTGTTTTGTTGAATGAGAATGAAAATGGATGTCTTAAAGAAGATGTTTATTTTTCTAACTGATAAGTTTGATTTTTTGTTTTAATTCACTATAATAGATTTTTGCAGGTCGGAGCGTGGCGCAGCCTGGTAGCGCACACCCTTGGGGTGGGTGGGGTCGGAGGTTCAAATCCTCTCGCTCCGACCATTTTTTTGTTCCTTTTAAAAAGTTTATTTCCTTTGTTTTAAAAAATTCATTTATTCTTGTATAATTTAAATTATGATGAGTGAATATTCATTCACTATTCATGAGATAAAGGGTTACATTTCCAGTCTTTATTTAATTGAGACTGCTATGGGTTTTCTTCTTCTTGATGGAGGGTGTGCAAGTGATTTTGCAAGGCTTAAAAATTATCTTGAGAGAAATGGAAGGAGAATTGAAGACATTAAACTTATTGTGGTGACCCACATGCATCCTGACCATGCTGGAACAGTCAGGCATTTTAAAAAGGAGAATATCCCTGTGGCATCAACAGAGGGTGCGTACAGATGGTACAGAGGAGTGGGTGGCTTTATTCAGCACAAAATAGACACCTTTCTTGCCTGGTTTTCTGCAAAAAGGAAATCTCAGAACTTTGAGTCTGTGTGGTATTCAAGGGTTTTCACCCCTGATTATGTACTTAAAGATGGGGACACTCTCCCTATTTTTCCGGACTGGAGAATCCTTTTTACCCCCGGTCATACCCTTTACGACATATCCCTATTCAATGAAAAGGAAGGTGTCCTTTACCCTGCAGACCTTGTGTTGAGGCTTGAAGATAAGTTTGTTCTCCCTTTCCCGGTACTTTTCCCATCCAGAATGATTGCATCTTTGGAAAAGATTAAAAAATTGACATTTAAAACTGTTTTGCTTGCTCATGGAGGAATTATTGGGAAAGACAGGGTTGATGAGTTTAAAGATGTGCTTGAAAGGCTTATTAAGGAATTGAAAATGGGATGGAGGCCTCGTTTTAAGTTTCTGTATCCTTTTTGTTTGTTTGTGCACGATAAATGGAGATGAATTTTTAGCCAGTGTGACAACAGGTCTTTGCTTAATTTTTTTTGACTGTTTTTATCATATTATGATATATTAAATCAGAAAATTAAAGGTATGAGAGAGCAAAGTGTTTTTTAAAAAAAGTGATGTTTTAGCAAAGGCTGATAAGTATTTAAGACAGAAGAAGTATAACCTTGCACTTGAGGAATTTTTAAAGTATCTTCAAAAAAACCCGAATGATGTGAATATTATAAACAGAGTTGGTGATCTTTACGCTCAAATTGGTGAAAAGGAAAAGGCTGTTGATTTTTTTGTTAAAAGTGCTGATTACTACTATAAAGAAGGCTTTTACACAAAAGCAATTGCTATTTTAAGAAAGATAATTAGAATAACCCCTGACAACATAAAGATGTATGAAAGGCTTGCAGACCTTTATGTGCAGGATGGTAACAATGCTGAAGCGAGAAGGGTTTATCTTGAAATAGCGGATAAGTACACCAAACAGGGATTGAAAAAGAGAGCGCTTGAAATCTATAAGAAAATGGTGGAACTTGACCCCTACAACATTGGTATTAGGTTGAAACTTGCAGATGCATTTATAAAAGAAGGAATGAGAGAAGAGGCTGCCGATCAACTTATATCCACTGCAAAAAAGCTTATAAAGATGAACAAGAATGAAGATGCAAAACAACTGTTGACCTCTGCCAAAAAACTTGGATTGGGGGATGCAGTTGTTGATGTTACACTTGCTGAAGTTTATATTGAAAAAAGAGAGTATGAAAAAGCTGAACAGATACTTGACAGGTCTTATGCTAAAAACACGGGGAATTCCATTCTGCTGGAATTACTGGCTTTTGTAAAACTGAAACTTGGCAAGGTTGGAGAAGCATTAAAGATAGCGAAAAGATTATTTGAACTGGATAAATCCAGGTCAAGTGTAATTGAGACAATTTACGCTGAACTTATCGAGAAGGATAAGATAAACGAGGGTTGGAGCCTTATAAAACCTGTAATAGATTTTCTTATTTTAAATGAAGATTTTGACAGAGCAATCGATCTTTTAAAGATGATAATTGATAAGAAAGAGTACTTTATTCCTGCCTTAAAGACACTTGCGCAGGTGTACGAAAGAAAGGGAGACAGAATTTTCTGTATAAGTATTCTTGAGAAGCTTGCAGAGGCTTACAGAAGGGACGGAAATGTTGAAGAAGCAAGGGCAACATTTAAAAAATTGCTTGAATATGACCCTGCAAATATAGAGTATAAGGAGGCTTTGAAGAATTTAAAAACTTATGAGATAAGCGATGATGAAATAAGTGTTTCAGAGGAAGATTTTGAACTTGATGAAGATGAACTTGTTGAAAGCCTTGATCTTGAGGATACCACCCAGAAGTTACTTGGTGGGATATCAGAGGCTGAATTCTATGTTGATCATGGGTATAAGGATAAGGCTTACGCACTGCTTGAGCAGATATTGAGAAAAGACCCTTTGAATAAAAAGGGGAATCTTTTGCTTTTACCTCTTTGCAAGGAGAGAGGTGAAAGGGCAAAAGCGAGCCAGTGTTATCTGAACCTTGCTGAAATAGCGATGAATGAAAGGGATTATGAAAAGGCAGAGGATTATTTAAATCAAAGTGAAAGATTGTTGCCAGGATCTTCAGGGTTTTTAAGAAGAGAGTTAAAACGGAGGAAAAAAGCAGAGGGTATGGTTGAGGTTGAATCCTTCGATTTTGAACCTGATAATGAAGAGATCTCTGTTATTGATGTTGCGGATTCTATTGATGAAGAGTCCATAGAGTTTGAGGATGAGGAAATAGTGGGTCTTGGAGACGAAAGTGTCAGTGTTCACATGGAATATCATGATGAAGGTATCTCAATTGACAATGATATGGAGAGTGAACTTGAAATAGAAAGGGCTGTTGAGGAAAGTGATCTCTCAAGTGAAGTGCTTTTTGAGGAAGAAAAATTTGAGGAAGAAAAAGGAAGTGAGGAGGATCTGTTTGAAGAGATCGGAGAAAAAACCCTTTTTGATGAAGAGGCATTACTTGATAGTTTAAGAGTTGATGAAAAACCTTTAGAAACCCCCGATGTTTTAAGTAAACAGGAGCAAGAAAAAACACAGCCTGAGATTGATATTGAAGAGGAGAGCGTTGAAGAAGAGGTTGAAGAGATACTTGAAAGTAAGGAAGAAAAGATTGAAAGCGTTGATCTTTTCGAGGAGCTTGGCAACATCAAGTTTAATTTTGAAGATGCTAAAACAGATTCAGAGATAAGGCAGGAAGTTGAAGATGTCGTTGATAGTATCAAAAAACAGGTTATTAAAAAGGAAAAGGTTGAAAAGGTTATTGACCTTACCGATGAAATAGCAGAGATAGAATTTTACATATCTCAGAATCTTTTTGAGGAGGCGGAGGATCTTCTAAATAACCTTGTGGCTGAATACCCTGATCACAAAGATGTGATTAAATTGCAGAAAAAGTTTAACAAATTGAAAAAACAAAGTGAATCGGAGCAATTGATTTCTGAAAAATCTGGTGATTTTGAAGATCTGCTGGAAGAGGAGTTTATTGATTTAAAATCACAATTTGGAGAGGAACTGGACATATTTCAGGAGAACACTGAATTAACTGATACTGCCCCGCAGGAAGAGATTAAATCCCTTGACGAACTTTTTAAAGAGTTTAAGAAAGGTGTTGAAGAGCAGATAGACCAGGAGGATTATGAAACCCACTACAACCTTGGAATAGCCTACAAAGAGATGGGGCTTTTCAATGAGGCTATAGAGGAGTTTGTGAAAGCATCACATGACCCGGATAGGCTGCTTGATTGCAGTTTTATGATTGCCGGGGTATATTCTGAATTGGGGGAGTATCCAAAGGCAATTGAATGGCTTGAAAGTGGTCTTGAGCATGCAAAGAAAAGTGGTAAAGACGATAAACCAATACTTTATGAACTTGCGACATTGTGTGAAAAGAATGGAGATAAGGAGAAGGCCAGATCATACTATCAAATGATATACAAAAAGGATCCAAACTATCGGGACATATCTTCAAAACTTAAATAATATGGGAGTTCGTTATGAAGAGATCAGATGATAAGGGAATGGCAAGGGATAAAGCATTAGACCTTGCTTTGAGCCAGATAGAGAAGAACTTTGGCAAAGGCTCAATAATGAGGCTTGGCGATAAAAGTGTGCTCAATGTTGAAACAATTTCAACCGGCTCTATTGGGTTGGACTATGCTCTTGGAGTGGGTGGAGTTCCACGGGGAAGAATTGTTGAGGTTTACGGACCGGAAAGCTCGGGAAAAACAACCATTGCCCTTCAAATAATTGCAGAGGCACAGAAAAACGGTGGTATGGCAGCCTTTATAGATGCAGAGCATGCCCTTGACCCTGAGTATGCTAAAAACCTTGGTGTTGATGTGGACAACCTTTTAATATCCCAGCCAGATTATGGAGAGCAGGCTCTTGACATTGCAGAGATGCTTATCAGAAGCGGGGCAATTGATGTGCTTGTTATAGATTCTGTTGCTGCACTTGTTCCAAAAAGCGAATTAGAAGGTGAGATGGGTGAGACCCAGATAGGCTTGCAGGCAAGACTTATGTCCCACGCTTTGAGAAAATTGGCCGGTGCAATATCAAAGTCCAAGACGGTTATGATATTCATAAATCAGGTTAGAAACAAGATAGGCATATCTTACGGAAACAATGAGGTTACAACAGGGGGTAATGCTTTGAAGTTTTATTCCTCTGTAAGAGTGGAAATAAGAAGGATCGCTGCAATAAAAGACGGAGATAAAATTATTGGCAACAGAACAAGGGCAAAGGTTCAGAAAAACAAGGTTGCTCCGCCTTTCAAGTATGCTGAGTTTGACATTATGTTTGGAGAGGGAATATCAAAAGAGGGTGAGATCCTTGATTACGGTGTTTCCTTTGGTTTAATTGATAAAAGCGGTTCCTGGTACTCCTACGGCTCAACAAGGCTTGGTCAGGGAAGGGAGAATGCAAAATTGTTTTTGAAAGAGAACAGGGACATTGCTGAAAAGATTGAAAGAGAGATAAGAAAAGAACTTGGTCTGGTAAAAGAGGAGAAAACTGAAAAGAAAGAAAATTAAAATCATTTTAACAATTTTGATATTGATAGTTACGGCACCTGTGTTTGGTGAGAGCATAGGTGCCGTTTTCCATAAAGATCATTATTACAAACTGGACGCTTTGACCATTAAAAAAGGCTCTCTAAAAAAACTTGAAGAAAACGGTGTTATTGTTTTTAGTGGAGACAGAGTGTCTTTCAAAAAAACAGGGATTTTTCAAACCCGCTTTTTTGACAATCAATTGAAAAATATAAGGGTTATCCCCGGTTTTTTATCAATAATACCCCCATTGCTTGCAATAGGAATGGCGTTGATATTTAAAGAAACCATACTTTCTCTGCTTTTGGGAATAATATCGGGGGTTTTCATTCTCAACGGTTACCATTTTTTCCCTGCAATCAGGGATACCCTCTCTGATAAACTTGTTTCAAGCATTGCAACAAAAGACCATGTTTCAATAATAATTTTCACCGTGCTTTTAGGGGGAATGGTTGGGATAATACATGCAGGGGGAGGTACCGAGGCTGTTGTTCAATTCTTTTCAAAAAGAGTGAGGTCAAGGAAAGGGGCAATGTTTTACTCCTGGCTTACAGGGGTTATTATATTCTTTGACGACTATGCGAACACCCTGATAGTGGGGAAAACCATGAGGCCTATAACCGATGCCTTTGGTGTTTCAAGGGAGAAGTTAAGTTATATTGTTGATTCAACGGCAGCACCTGTTACTGCAATTGCGGTAATATCCACCTGGATAGGGTTTGAGATAAGCATTCTAAACGACCTTTTCCATACCTATGGAATAAAGCTTGATGGCTACACTGCATTTGTTTACTCAATTCCATACCTGTTTTATCCCATACTTACAATTGTGTTTGTGCTTTTTGTTTCCCTTACCGGCAAAGATTTTGGCCCAATGTTTAAGTTTGAAAAAGAGGCTGTAAAAAAAGTGTGTTCAATCAAAAGGGATAATAGTGTGAAAGGTGACATTTTGTTAGGGGTACTGCCAATTGTTGTGGTTATTGTTGTTACTCTTTCAGGTATTGTCCTTACTGGCCTGGGGGAAAACACCTCTTCGATAAGAGAGATTTTTGCTCACTCAGATAGTTTCTCTTCCCTTATCTGGGGCTCATCAGCAGGTTGCCTTGTTGCAGGGTTGTTTGCTTTAAAGTACCTTTCATTAAACAAAGTGATTGAAAGCTGGCTTGACGGGTTAAAGACAATGGTCCTTGCTGTTGTAATACTATCACTTGCATGGACTCTCGGGAATATTTGCGGTGTTTTGAAAACAGGGGATTATGTTGTGTCTGTGTTTCCTGAAAGCTTCCCTTTATTTATTCACCCGGCCCTTGCGTTTTTAGTGTCTGCTTTGATAAGCTTCGCCACAGGCACATCCTGGGGAACAATGGCAATCGGTTATCCGCTTCTTATCCCCCTTGTTTTCAATACCCCCTACCTTTTCCCTTCAATTGCTGCAATACTGTCAGGTGCTGTGTTCGGTGACCATTGCTCTCCGATCTCAGATACCACAATAATGTCCTCAATGTCAAGCGAATGCAATCACATAAACCATGTTAGAACCCAGCTTCCCTACGCAATAACCGTTGCTGCAATAAGCATGGTTTTTTGCTATGGTATACTTTTTCTTCACCTTTACCCCTTTGTTGACATAATTATAGGGGTTTTTGTTATATTTTTGATCTTCAGGTACATTGCAAAGCCTGTGGAGGAGTGTTATGAAAACGAGGGGAATTAGTTTTCTTGAGAAAAAAGGGATTGAATTCAAGGTGTTTCTTTACGATCACAAGGTAAAGGGTGCTGAGTTTGCATCTGAACAAACCGGTATTGAACTTGAAAGAATGATAAAAACCCTTGTTGTTTGTGATGTTAGGGGTAAAGACTTTTTTTTTGTTTTAATGCCGGGGGATAAGTCTGTTGATATGAAGAAGCTTGCAAAATGCCTTGGGTTAAAAAAGATGAGAATGTCAACTATTGATGAGGCACAAAAACTTACTGATTACCTTGTGGGAGGAATAAGCCCCTTTGGTGCAAAAACGAAATTGCCGGTTGTGCTTGAAGAAAGCCTTGAAAAATTTGAAAAGGTTGGTATAAACGGCGGTGGCAGGGGGGTAATTGTTGAATTAGCCCTTAATGATTTAAAGTCTCTTCTTAATCCTAAATTGTGCAACATTAAAAAAGATGTGAAATAACCTTTGTAAGATCATTACTCTTTTTTTTGATTCTGGATTTTAATTTAGTATTAAGTATTTGGTATTAGGTTCTGGGTATTGGGTGATGAGTTTGGAGTAATGAAATATAATTTTAATACTCCTTTCCTTGTTGAAACTAATATTCGGTATCCAATACCTGACACCCAGCACAGGAATCAATCAATAAACATTTGACCTTTTATCCCTTTTCTGGTATAAAATTTATTTTGAATGGTTAGAAACTATTAAGGAGGAAATATAAAAATGGAAGTTATTTTAAGAGACAATGTTGAAGGACTGGGCAAAAGAGGAGATATCGTCAGGGTTAAAGATGGCTATGCAAGAAATTACCTTGTTCCCAAGAGATTGGCCGTACCTGTAACGCCAGGTAACATCAGACAGATTGAATTGGAGAAGAAAAACTGGGCTTTGAAACATCAGAAAGAGATTGAAGCAGCTGAGGCGATTAAAGATGTGATAGAAAAGATCACAATAACAGTTACCAAAAAAGCAGGGGAAAATAATCAGCTTTTTGGGTCTGTAACAGCACAGGATATAGCAGATGCACTTGCAAAGGAAAAGGTAGAAGTTGATAAAAAGAAGATTGAATTGCCAGAGCAAATTAAAGAACTTGGAACCTTCCCGGTTAAGATAAGGTTACACCCGGAAGTTATGGTGGAAACGAAGGTATATGTGGTAAGTGAATAAACAAAAGTATTTTAGTTTTTTATTGCCCCGATACTTCGGGGCTTTTTTTTATATGTATTGCCGTTGCTATTGTGTATTCTTTTTCATGGGATATTGATATTGAAAAGTCAGTTCTCTTAATCCCGTCAATAACAACGAACATTTCCCCTTCCATTTTTGTTATCTCAATCCTTTGCCATGAGAATGGGATGATGTTAAATGCTTTGTAAACAGCCTCTTTTGCGGCAAACCTGGATGCTAAAAATTCAATTTTATTTTTTCTTTTTCTAAATGTGTGATACTCGTTTTTCGTTAGAATCCTCCTTGCAAACCTCTCTCCGAACCTTGAATACGCACTTTTAATTCTTTTTGTTGAAACTATGTCTGCACCAACTTTGATCTCCATACTTTTATTTTAGAGTAAATGTATTTTTTAAGGTATAATTTTCTTTATGAAAAAGGTGTTTTTCCCCCTTATTCTGTTTATGCTATTTGTCTCCTGTGCTCATAAAGGGACTCCGAAAAATACCCTTGTTGTCCTGATTGATAATTATCCAGAAACATTTGACCCGAGAATGGCCATTGATCTTGCATCTCAAAGGGTGTGTGAACTTGTGTACGACGGCTTTTTTATTATGGATAAAAATGGCAACCTTGTAAATGATATAGTGCAGGATTACAGTTTTAAAAACAATAGAGTTTTGTCCTTTACTTTGAAAAAGGGAGTGTTATTTCATAATGGGGATGAGTTAACGGTTGATGATGTGTTTTTTACCATAAAAACACTCATAGACAAAGGCTCGTTAAAGTCAGGTCCCTTTTTAGAGATTGGTTCTATGAAAAAGATAGACAGATACAGAGGCGAGATCATTTTGAATGATAAAGATCCCTCCTTTCCAGTAAACCTCTGTGAGGGTGCTTTCGGGGTGTTGTCACAAAAGGATGGGGTTTCTGGTACCGGGCCCTACATTGTTATTGAAAAGAGAACGGGAAGACTTGTGAAACTTAAAAGGTTTAAAAGCTTTTTTAAAGGTTGTCCTGAAACACCGTATATTCTCCTAAAAACGGTTAAAGACACAACCACAAGAACATTTGAGATGCTCAATCATTCGGCAGATATGGTTTTTGACTTTATCCCTTACGAAAATCTAAAACTTTTTAAAAATGGAGGCTTTAAGGTTTTCAGGGGGGTTTCAAACTCAGTCGATTACATTGCTTTTAATTTTAAAGACAGTTTATTAAATGACAGGAGGGTAAGGAAGGCTATTTGCCTTGCAATAGACAGGGACAATGCCATTAAGTATCTGTTTTACGGATATGCAAAAAAAGCCTCATCGATGCTTTCAGCAGGTTTTTTCCATTTTTCTGCAAATCAGTGCGTTTCAAATATTACCCTTGCAAATAGAATCCTTGATGATGCCGGTTACAAAGCAGGGACTGACGGGTACAGGTTTGAAATTGAATTTCTTGCGACCACCTCTTTTATATCACGATTAAAAGCGGTTTACTTTCAGGATAGGTTGAAAAAGATAGGGATAAAACTTAACATTGTTTCAATGGATTTTGGAACTTTTTTTGATTCTCTTTCAAAGGGAAAATTTCAGATGTACTCCGCAAGGTGGGTCGGGATTTTGGACCCTGATATCTATCGGATGATTTTTTATTCCAGTATGACTCCGCCACGAGGATGGAATAGAGGGCACTATTCAAACCCTGTACTTGATTCACTTATTGATAGGGCGAGACATATTGCAAACTTAAAGGAAAGAAGGGTTTTATACAGGAAGGTCAATGACATTGTTTTGAATGATTTTGTCTACATTTTTTTATGGTATCCTGAAAATGTTGTTATAACAGGCGAAAACATCGAGAACCTCTATCTCACACCTTCAAAAAGTTTTTCCTATCTGTACCTTGTTAAAAAAAGATAGATGTTTTTCAGGGGTTTGTTTTTTGTTATACTTAAAAACGAAATGAAAAAGTTGTTTTATTACCTGTTGATAATTATTTCTGGTGGTTTTATATCATTTTTTGCTTTCTGGCAAACCTTAAGCTATGAGGTAAAGGGGGAGACTGTAAAAACACCCTCAATTGTTGGCAAAAGCGTTAAAGAAGCGGAGGTAATTCTGGGAAGCAAAGGGCTTTTCCTTGAAGTAAACAGAGGTAGGAAAGTGTACTCTGATTACATTGAGCGGAATAAAATTGCAATTCAGATACCGGAAGCGGGAAAGATTATCAAGAAAAACAGAAAGATTGAAGTTATTTTAAGTAAAGGTTCAAAAAGGGATAAAATCCCCGATGTCCTTGGATTGACTATTGAGGAAGCCTCGAAAAAAGCAAACTTACACGGTTTGAAAGTGAGCAGGATAGCAACCGTTTACAGTGACAATGAAGAGGGGATAGTGATAGCCCAGTCCCCTGAAAGTGGTTCGTCTGGCATATTTAACGACAAAATAAAATTGCTGGTCAGTAAAGGCAAAAAACCAAATTTTTATAAAATGCCGGATTTACGATTGAAGCCTCTGATTGATGTGGAAAGGGTTTTGAGGAAAATGGGGTTTCAGTTTGTGGTTAAAACATTTGCAAACCAGATAAGGGATAAAAGGGTACTCTTTGTTAAAGAGCAGTTCCCCCTTCCAGGATACATCGTTTCATCAGATCAAATAATAACCTTAAAGGTGGTTATGAGGGAGAGTCTATGAAAGAAGTGGCGCCTTCAATCCTTTCTGCAGACTTTTGCAATTTGGGAGAGCAGCTAAAAATGCTTGAAAACAGCGGAATGAAGTTTGTGCACATAGATGTTATGGACGGTCATTTCGTCCCGAACATAACCATAGGACCTTCTGTGTGTTCCTCTATAAAAAGGTCATTTCCTTTGTTAAACCTTGATGTTCATCTTATGATCTCGGAACCTTCCCGATATATAGATGATTTTGCCAGATCATATCCCTACATAATATACTTTCACATTGAAGCTGAGAAACACGCTGATAGATTGATAAACTATATAAAATCAAAGGGGATAAAGGCTGGTATATCTTTGAATCCCTCAACACCTGTAAGTTTTCTTGAGCATGTTTTGCCTATTGTTGATGGGGTGCTGGTTATGAGTGTTAATCCCGGGTTTGGTGGGCAGAGTTTTATTCCATACACTTTAAATAAAGTTAAACTCCTTTCAAACATAAAGAAGGCCCAGGGCTATAGCTATCACATAGCTATTGATGGAGGGGTAAACCAGGATAACATAGGAGAGATCTCAAAGGCAGGTTGCGATCTTTTTGTTGCAGGCTCTGCTGTTTTTAAAGGGGATATAGTTAAGAATTTTTTAAGTTTAAATAACATCATAAAGGGGAACTTATGAAAAATGCGTTTTTTGTCGGTATGATCTTACTGATTATGGTTTCTTCAGCCTGTAAATCTGCAAGAGAGGCAAATATAGAAAAGGCTAAAAAGATCGCTGTCTCACAGGTTTACCTTGATGGTATGGAGTATTTGTTGAACGGAAACTACTCCTCAGCCAGGGATTACTTCGAGGTTATAATTGACAATGCAACCAATACTGAGTACTTTCCTTATGCAAAACTTGCCTATGCTGATGCACTTTTCTTCGATATATCTAAGGGTCCCATTGAAGCAATGCCAGAGTACAAATCGTTTATAGTTTACTTTCCCAAGCATAAAGAAACACCTTATGCACAGTTTATGGTTGCGATGTGCTATTTTGTTCAGATAAACGGACCTGATAGAGACCAGACCTATGTTGATAATGCAATTGAAGAGTTTGAAAAACTTAAAACAAACTATCCTGGTTCTTACTACGCTAAGATGGCTGATAGGTATATTGATTACTGCTATTATATCAAGGCACAGCATGAGTACCTGATCGGGGTGTTTTATTACAAGGTCAAGGGGTATAGGGCTGCTGCATCAAGGTTTGAGGGTCTCATTAAAAATTACGATTCAAAATACTATAACAGGGAGAAAACTTACTATTACTATGCCAGGAGTTTGATGTTTGAAACAAAATTCGATGAGGCAGCAAGGTATTACAGAAAACTTTTGAAAGAGTTTCCAAATACCATATACAGGGACTCTGTGAAAGATGACCTGAATTACATAGAAAGTGGAAAGGCTGAAAAAGAACTTAAAGAAAGAAAGAAAAAGTTTGAAGAGAAGATGAGAAAGAAGCTCGAAAAACTTATAAAGAAGCAAAAGGCAAAAAAACACAAAAAGAAAAAGGCGGAAAGTAAAAAATGAAGGATTTTGTTGATTTTCTGAATATAAACGCATTGTTCACAGATGAAGAAAGGCTCGTTTATCAGACAGTTCATGATTTTGTTGAAAAAGAGGTAAAACCGATTATCGCTGATTATTTTGAAAAAGGAGAGTTCCCTCTGCACCTTGTGAAGACCATGGGAGGACTCGGTTTTCTGGGGAGTACTTTAAATGAGTACGGGGGGGCAGGTTTATCAAATGTCGCCTATGGGTTGATAAACCAGGAACTTGAGCGGGGAGACAGTGGTTTAAGAAGTTTTGTGTCGGTTCAATCCTCGCTTGTAATCTATCCCATTTACACTTTTGGCTCAGAAAGGCAAAAAGAGAAGTATCTGCCCGGTTTAATAAGTGGCGACCTTATAGGTTGTTTTGGTTTAACAGAGCCTGATTATGGGTCAAACCCGGGTGGGATGAAAACCAGGGCTGTTAAAAAGGGTGACAGATGGATTTTGAATGGAACAAAGATGTGGATAACCAACTCATCTATTTCCGATATAGCCATTATATGGGCAAAAACTGATGACGGCATTCAGGGCTTTATTGTTGAGAGGGGTATGCAGGGCTTTTCTACCCCTGAAATAAAACATAAATTGAGTTTAAGGGCATCTGTAACGGGAGAAATAGTACTTGAGGATGTTGAAGTTCCAGAAGAAAACAGATTGCCTGGTGCAAAAGGACTGAAGTACCCATTGATGTGTTTAACGCAGGCAAGGTATGGGATAGGATGGGGTGCAATAGGATCTGCAATGGATTGTTATACCACTGCTGTTTCCTATGCGAATGAAAGGGTACAGTTTGATGTTCCGATTGCAAGGTTTCAACTTGTTCAAAAGAAACTTGCAGACATGTTAACGGAGTTAACCAAGGCTCAATTGCTTGCATTTCATGTTGGCAGGTTGAAAGACAAAGGCGAACACACCCATCAGATGATTTCCATGTTGAAGATGAACAATGTGAGAATTGCTCTTAATATTGCAAGGACTGCAAGAGATATATTGGGAGCAAACGGAATCTCCCTTGAATACCCTGTCATAAGGCACATGGTAAACCTTGAATCGGTTAAAACCTATGAAGGTACCGAGGATATTCATACCCTTGTGCTTGGCCAGTATATAACCGGTTTTCAGGCTTTTAACCCTTTTAAAAAATAGGAGGAATTATGCCAAAGGATATGGAAGATGTGTTAGCCGGTGATTTTTTAAGAGTTGCTGAAATGGCTGCCATTGCAGCGGCAAGGACTGTTGGTATGGGTGATAGAAAGTACTCAGATAAGGTTGCAGTTGAGGCGATGAGGGCAGAACTTGACAATGTTGATATTGAGGGAGTGGTTGTAATAGGTGAGGGAGAAAGGGATAAGGCTCCAATGCTTTACATTGGCGAAAAGGTGGGAACAGGTAATGGCCCTGCAGTTGACATAGCGGTTGACCCACTTGAGGGAACCAATCTCTGCGCCACCGGGGCAAACAACGCTATTGCGGTTATTGCAGCCTCTGAAAAAGGTGGATTGTTAAATGCCCCCGATATTTACATGGAGAAGATAATAGCTCCCCCCTCTGCCAAGGGAAAGGTAAGTCTTGAATTACCTGTTGAAGAAAATCTGAAGATAATTGCTGATAGCCTTGACAGAAAGGTGGAGGACCTGACGGTTATAGTGCTTGACAGACCGAGGCATAAAGATCTTATTGCAAAGATAAGGGAAGCAGGGGCCAGGATAAACCTCATTGGAGATGGTGATTTAAGTGCAGGGATCTCTGTTGCTGTTAGAGGAACCGGTGTACATGCGGTTTTTGGTATAGGTGGTGCACCTGAGGGGGTATTAACCGCTGCCGCATTAAGGTGTCTTGGAGGAGAGATACAGGGAAGGTTAATTGTAAAGGATGAGGGAACCTGGGAAAGAATGAAAAAGATGGGGATAAAAGACCCTGAAAAGATATACAAAACAGATGAACTTGCAAGTGGAGAAAACATAATTTTTGTTGCCACAGGGGTTACCAATGGAAACCTATTAAAAGGGGTAAGGTTTTTCGGGGATGGTATCAGGGTAAATTCACTTGTTATGAGGTTAAAACAGAGAAGGATAAGGTTTATAGATACCATCTATCTTAACGATGATATTGGTCAGGGGGTAATGTTCTGATTTTTTAAATAAAAATATTGACAAAGTTTATTAGATTTTTTAAACTGATTTTACTATTAGTGAGGAAGGAAAAAATGGCAAAGAAACTTGGTGATTTACTTGTTGAATCGGGGTTAATTACAAAGGAACAACTTGCAGAGGCACTTGAAATTCAAAAAAATGACAATGAAAGATTGGGTACTATTCTCGTAAAATTGGGGTATTTGACCGAGGATGCCATCACAAGTTTTTTGAGTAAACAGTACGGTATCCCCGCTGTTAACCTTGAGCACTTTGAAATTAGTGAGGATGTAATAAAGAGGATACCTGCTGACATTGCAAGAAAGTATCTTCTCATTCCAATTACAAGAACCGGTTCAACTTTGACCGTTGCCATGGCAGACCCAACAAACATATATGCCCTTGATGACATAAAGTTTTTAACGGGATTGAATGTTGAGCCGGTTGTGGCATCTGAATTATCCATAAAGAAGGCTATTGACAGGTATTATGGAAGCGAAACTCAGATAGAATTGAGAAAGGTTGTGGAAGATCTGGAAGAATTTGAGGACGAGGGGGATCTG
>Ga0256833_1000491_pt1 | contig 31144 bp, 33 predicted proteins | sample 356284metaG_FD_190535 | JGI IMG/M metagenome (GOLD analysis project Ga0256833, IMG submission 190535) | Hydrothermal vent microbial communities from Mid Atlantic Ridge, Atlantic Ocean - 356-284 | ecosystem: Environmental > Aquatic > Marine > Hydrothermal vents | place: Atlantic Ocean: Mid... | reverse complement strand
TGGAAAGGCTCGAATCCCTTGTTTCTTCATCAACCTCAGGTGACGCCCAAGTGAAACATCCGATCTTGCCCCGGACGTATGCCCTGTAGCACTTGTAAAAGTCAAGAAGGGCCTGGAGATCCTCGTCCTTCATCATTTTTTTAAAGGAACCTATGAAGTAATCCGAAAGATCACAAAGTCCAAGAAAGTCAAGATCCATTGCCAAAAAGGCAACGTCCACAGCCACATCGCCATATCTGAATCTTTCGTTGAATTCGATGCAGTCAAAAATGTAAATCTTGTCCTTTTTCCTATCTATGCAAATGTTCGCTGAATAAAGATCGCCATGGCCTTCTACAATCCAGCCCTTGGCCTGCCTTTTTTTAAAAAGTTTCTCATTTTGCTCTAAAAAGGCCCTGGTATAATTCATTATCTTGTCAAAGGTGTCTTCTGGAATCACCTTTCCCACAAAATCCCTTGTCTGCTGAAAATTTTCTTCACAGTTTTCTCTTACAACCTCTATTCCACCAAGCCATAATTTGTCTTGGCCTGCCTTTGCCTTTTCATAGAAAGGGACAAGGATGTTGCAAATGGTGTCCATATCCTTTTTGTCCACCTCGTCTCTTTTTATCAGAGTGGACATGAGGCCGTCTTCAGGCATCCTTTTCATCTTTACTGCCCATTCCACGGGCTCGCCTTTTCCTTCAAGGATATAAGAAGAATCAGTTTCTCTGGTTACAGGCACTACAGAAAGATAAATCTCTGGACAAAGCCGCCTGTTAAGCCTTATTTCCTCGCTACAATAAAATTTTCTTTTATCAAGGGTGGTAAAATCGAGAAAGCCAAAGTCAACAGGCTTTTTGACCTTGTACACGAATCGTCCAGCCATGAAGACCCAGGATAGATGGGTCTGGATCAGGCGAACCTCTTTTGGCCTTTCAGGATAGGACCTCGGATCGAGAAGGCTTTCTAACCATGGAGGGTTTATCTTTTCCATTTAAGTTTTGCTCCTTTTTATTGGCCTTTTGAAGTTTCTTTAGATAAAGTCAAGCAAGGGTTAAAGTCAACGATTTGCCAAACAAGAATATCATATCTTTGACTTTCATTGACATTGATTTGCAGTATCTATTTATTACAATAATATAAGAAAAGGATTAGGGTAAATTTCTTTTTGGACTTAACCAATTAAAGGGAAAGGGAATATGGGAGAGATAAAAAGTGCCCTTGAGATCGCATTAGAGAAGGCAGAAAGGCTTGGAAGTCTTTCCAAAAAGGAGTTGGAGAATCAAAAATGGCAAGATGAGGGGAAGAAGAAGGCAGCCGCCTTTTTAAAGGGTGAAATGGATTCCCTTCAGAAAGGGCTTTCGGACATCCCGACCGAGTTTCTCCAGACTGGTCTTAGTGGGGCAATAGAAATCCTTTTAAGAAACATAATACTTCCGAGGGAGAAAGGGCAGTGGGAGACCATAAACAGGGCCTTTGAAGGTATAAAAGAGATTCGAGGCTCCATTGCCCAGCAGATTATTCCCCAGATTGAATACCTGCTAAAAAACTACGAACAGACCCTTGAAAACTACAAACAGCAGTTTCAGCAACAGTTGAAGGCATCTCTTGGGTCAAAGGCCCAAGGTGGAATGATGGCAATGACTCCAGAAGAGATGAATGCCTTGGCATCTATGCAGGATGAATGGAATAAGATTTCTGCAGAGATAACAAGCCAGTTTGAAAAACAACTCGAACCTCTTAAGACATATCTGAAATAATTGGTAAATAGATGGATGAAAAGACCCTTGAAAGTCTCCTAAGAAGGGTAAAAGAGGGGAGTGTCTCTGTTTCAGAGGCCCTTGATGCCATAAGGAGGCTTCCCTTTGAAGATATGGATGGCATCCTTTTTGACCACCACAGGCTTGCAAGAAAGGGGCTTCCAGAGGTGGTGTACGGTCCGGGAAAGGATGCTGAACAACTCATAAACATGGCAAAGAGGTTTGTGTCAAGGCAAAGGCCTTTTTTGGCAACAAGAGTCAGTGAAGAAAAGGCCGCTTGTGTCATGAGGAAGGTGAATGACTTAGAATATGACAGACTTTCTCGCTGTCTGTCCTTTTGCCCAGTTCCAATACGTCGAAAGGCACTTGATCAGGGGGTTTTAATAATTACCGCAGGCACGTCGGATATGCCAGTGGCCCTCGAGGCAGCCCAGGGCCTAAGGGTCATTGGTTTTTATAGTGAAATTGTACAAGATGTTGGAGTAGCAGGAATACACCGGCTTCTTGATCATCTCTATAAGCTTTTTGATGCCAGGGTCATAATTGTGGTTGCGGGTATGGAAGGGGCCCTTCCAAGCGTGATAGCAGGAATAGCAAAGGCCCCAGTAATTGGTGTTCCGACAAGTGTCGGTTATGGATCCAACTTCAATGGTTTGGTGCCCCTTCTTGCCATGCTCAATTCTTGTGCGCCTGGCATAGGGGTTGTAAACATAGATAACGGTATTGGAGCAGCGTTTCTTGCAGCTTCCATATTAAATGCCGCAAAAAAGGCCGACTAAGACCGTTGAACCAAAAGTGTTAAACCAACCATAGTGCCCATCATTTTTTGGCGGATTCTTCAGGTGGCGGAAGAAGTCCCTTTGCCCTCAGCTTCATCCTCTTTTTTCTGCGACGTCTGCGTCTTTCGATCTCCCTTTCCCGTTCCCTTTTCTTATGCTTTGCCATAAAAAACCTCCTTCTTTGATATATTAAACTCACTGTAGGGCTATTTAATATCTTCTTCCCAAAGTGTAAACAGCAGGACAAGGACATACTTTAAAAATCACTGAACGTATGGGATTCTTTTTCATTGAAATGAAAATTTTGCTGCCATATTATGTATGTCAGTTCTATCCTTGGATTTTGGTAACAACATACAAGGTTATGTTTTGCAAAACAGGTGATAAACAGTGAAAGTCAAGAACTGGATGAACAGAAACGTAGTTACCATCTCGCCCAATGCGGGTTTGAGAGATGCCATAGAGATAATGCACCACCATTCCATAAGGCACCTGCCTGTGGTGCAAGATGGAAAGATGCTCGGCTTTGTCACTGAAAGCAATCTTAGGCAGTATCTGCTAACAGATATGCTAAACGAACTTACCACATCTGATGTGATGATAATAAACCCAATAACAGTGGATTCAAACGCCAGTGTTGACTATGCCGCCAGACTCATTCACGAATACAAGATTGGTGGCCTACCGGTACTTGAGAAGAGAAGGCTCGTGGGCATAATTACCATCACAGACATATTGGGAGCGTTCATAGAACTCTTGGGTCTCCTGCAGGAAAGCGCAAGGCTTGATGTGCTTCTTGATGAGAAAAAAGGAAGCATAGACGACGTACTAAAGCTAATAAGGGATATGGGAAGCAGGATCATTAGCGTTGGCGTAGATACTCAGTCATCGAGAAGAAAGGTGTATTATATAAGGCTTGAGAAGGCAGATGTTGAGCCCATAATAGCCAAGATTGAACAGCAGGGTCACAAGGTCCTGTCCATTATTGAATAGTTAGGAATATTGAACATGGCAGCTTTTCAGGTAAACAAGACCTTTAAAGAGATAAACGAGAAGATAAAAAGCGGTAAGGCTGTAGTCGTAACAGCAGAGGAAATGGTGGGCATTGTCAGGAAAAAAGGTGCCGTCAAGGCTGCAAAGGAAGTGGATGTTGTGACCACTGGCACCTTTTCACCAATGTGTTCGTCTGGAGCATTTATCAATATAGGCCATACAAAACCCGGGATTAAGGCTGCACGGATATGGCTTAACGGTGTGCCAACCTATGCAGGACTTGCAGCTGTGGATGCATTTATAGGAGCTACAGAACCAAGGGAAGATGACCCTTTGAACAAGATATACCCAGGCGAGTTCCTATATGGGGGCGGCCATGTCATACACGATCTGGTTGCAGGGCGTCCAATACATCTCAGGGCAGACGCCTATGGAACCCACTGTTATCCCAAAAGGCATGTTGAAAAAAAGGTTTATCTAAAGGATCTGCCTTTTGCACAACTTTGCAACCCGAGAAACAGTTACCAGAACTATAACTGTGCTGTAAACGTAACTAACAAGACGGTTTTTACATATATGGGGACATTGAAGCCCAGACTGGGCAATGCAAATTACTGTACTTCAGGGCAGCTTAGCCCCTTGTTTAATGATCCCTATTACAAGACCATTGGCATCGGTACCAGGATATTTCTTGGAGGTGGAATGGGCTATGTCATTGGTCCTGGCACCCAGCACAATCCAGATGTTGAACGAACGGAAAAGGGCATGCCAAAACGTCCAGCAGGGACACTAATGGTGTCTGGAGACCTGAAGCAGATGTCTCCAAGATGGCTCGTAGGAGTAAGCATCTTGGGATACGGTTGTTCCTTGGCTGTTGGGGTTGGCGTTCCAATACCTATACTCAACGAGGAAATGGCTGCATATACTGGCGTCGGAGACGATGAGATAGTGACCCAAGTGGTTGATTATGGAAGGGCCTATCCGAAAGGTGAAGACGGTATCATTAGGGAAGTCACATATTCTGAGCTAAAAAAGGGAGAAATCGAGATAGAGGGGAAAAAGGTCAAGACTGCACCCCTTTCAAGTTACGTTCGGGCAAGAGAAATAGCACTTATTCTTAAAAAATGGATCGAAGATGGCAGATTCTTTCTTGGAGAGCCTCAAGACAGACTTCCTTCATAGAGATCCGTCTGGGCATAAACTTTGTTGTTTAAAGTCCTTTTGGCAATCTCTTAACAGTCCATGTGTCATTGGCTTTTCCGGGGGAGTTGATAGTTCCTTTCTCCTTGCCTCTGCAAAAAGATGGGCAAGAAATGACGTTTCAGCCTACATTGCCATTTCCTGTTTTTTGGAACCTTTTGATCTTTTCCATGCAGAAATGGTGTGTAAAGAAATAGGTATTGAACTGATTCAGATGTACTGGAGGCCATTGAATTACCAAGAGATTATAAGAAACGATTGTTTTAGATGTTACCACTGCAAAAGGCTTATGTATTCAAAAATAAAGGATAAGGCATCTGATTATTTTGGTTTCAGTCCGATTTTTCTTGATGGCACCCAATATGATGATCTTTTTAGGGATAGGCCTGGAATACGAGCCTTACAGGAGCTTGGAATACTGACGCCCCTTGCCTCATTTGGATTTACCAAGGCTGACATAAGGGACTATCTTAAAAAATGGGGTTATTCTTTTTGGGATTATCCGTCAAAGTCCTGCCTTGCAACCAGAATAAGACAGGGCATTAGGCTCAGCGAGGCCCTTTTTTAAAGGCGTATGTTTTTGAGCTTGTGGTAAAAAATGCAGGCCTTACCCTCTTTTTTGACTTTTTTTACCTTTTTTTTAAAAAAAATCTTGCCTTTTCTATTGTTTTACATAAGATAATGAAAACCTGCTCATTTATGAGCAAAATTTAATCAACTGGGAGGGCCTTCATGAATAAAGGACAATTGGTCGAACAGATGGCTACAGGAGCGGGAATTTCAAAGGCTGCAGCCGAAAGGGCATTAAATGCATTTATGGATGCAGTCATGGACGCGGTCTCCTCAGGAGACAAGGTGACTCTGGTGGGATTCGGGACTTTTTATGTGACAAAGAGAAAGGCTCGCACTGGCAGAAACCCGCAGACAGGCAAGAAGATGAAGATTCCTGCAAAGAAGGTAGTAAAGTTCCGTCCAGGGTCACGTCTGTCAGAGGCCGCAAAGTAGTTTTTATCTGTAAAAAATTTCTTAAGCCGGCGATAGCCGGCTTTTTTTATGCCATAGTGTTTGTTTAAAAAATGAAGATTACTTCCTCTTTCAAAGGAGGCGGAAGTGGGGTAAATTTTTTTTGTTTTTTAAAAGACGACTTTTTCTAAATAAAGGATTGAGCCATGATTGTGATCATGAAACCGGATGTGGACCCAGCAGGTCCTGAAGTGCAGAAACTCTTAGATTTTCTTTCTCAGTTCGAGGACATACAGACCAGGTTTTCTGGTATAAGGGGTGCACACAGGGTTGTAAATGAAATCTATCTCATAGGGCCTACCCATCATGTACCCTTAGAGGTGCTTGAGCGAATGCCTGGTGTGGAAAAGGTTGTAAGGGTCTCAAGCAAATATAGGCAGATAGGCCGCCATGGCGGGCAGGTTGACGATGTGGGATTCATCTATAATGGAGTGGAGTTTAGCCAGCAAAACTTCAACTGTTTTATTGGCCCCTGTGCAGTTGATACACCTGACAATGTGGAGACCATCTTCAGGAACATGAAGAGGACAGGCCTCAGGACGGCTCGAATGGGAGTTTACAAACCACGAACCAGTCCATATGATTTTCAGGGACATGGCAAGTCTTGTCTTCCGTGGTTATTTGAACTTGCGGGCAAGTATGACATCCGGGTGATAGCCATGGAGGTCCTGAAGGAAATCCACATAGAAGAGATATCAAAGGCTCTTGAAGAGTCAGGACAACCAACTGGCGTCATGCTTCAGATAGGTACTCGAAATGCGCAAAACTTTGAACTTTTAAAGGCTGCCGGGTCTCAAAAGGACTTTCCTGTACTTTATAAGCGTGGCATGGGACTAAGCCTTGAAGATTCGCTAAATGCATGCGAGTACATTGCAAGTGAAGGCAACAGAAATATTGTTTTTTGCCTAAGGGGCGTTCAGTCTCGCCTTGGTGATCCTCACAGAAATCTGGTTGATTTTGCCCACGTACCGGTTGTCAAGAGGCTGACAAGGCTTCCTGTCTGTATTGATCCGACACATTCGGTTGGAAGCAAAGACAGGGCACCAGATGGAATATTCGATATCTTTCATGTGACCGCCCAGGGAATAATAGCTGGGGCGAACATGGTACTTACAGAATTTCATCCAAGGCCTGAGGTGGCCCTTTGTGACGGACATCAGGCCCTGACAATGCAGGAGCTTGACTATTACCTTGCGGACATAGAGGCAGTAAGAGAATGTTATCAAAAAAGGGTCCAGCTTGCACAGCAGGCCTTATTCAAACAGTGGCACGGACATAATCAGGGGAAATAAAAAATGAAGATACACTACCTTATGCATGTACCCTTTGAAGAGCCACAGGCCATAAGCCAATGGGCAAAACAAAACAATCATTCCGAGTCCTATACCATGCTTTTCGATGGTGACAGCCCCCCTCCAAAAGAAGATTTTGACCTTCTTGTAATCATGGGCGGGCCAATGGGAGTGCAAGATGAAGAAAAATATCCTTGGCTGAATGAAGAAAAAAGGCTTATCAAAGAAACATTAGACGCCGGCAAGCCAGCCCTTGGCATATGTCTTGGTGCCCAGCTTCTCGCTGAGGCCTTGGGGGCAAAGGTTCATAAAAATCTCTATAAGGAGATTGGTTTTTTCCCTGTATCTCTTACACCCCTTGGATGGAACTCGCCCATCTTTAAAAGAATGCCAGCCACATTTGATGCACTCCACTGGCATGGTGATACGTTTGACATCCCACAGGGTGCCCTTCACATAGCAAGTTCATCTGGTTGTGCAAATCAGGCATTTTCCTTTGAAGAGCGTGTTGTCGGTTTTCAGTTTCATATAGAAAGTACAAGGGAGGGGCTTGAAAAGCTCGTAAAGAACTGTGGTGATGAATTGCTTGAAGAAGGAGAATATATCCAAAGGCCAGAGGTTATTTTGGAAGATACCCATGACTTTGAACAGATGAATCGCAATCTTTTTATATTCCTTGATGATTTTACAAAACATCTTCGATCAGAAGGGATCATAAAATAGCCGCATGGCACGATTTCTCGAAGACAGGGTAGAGGAACTCCTTCAAAAGGGCCACAGCAAGGAAAAGATCAGGGCCCTATTGAAGAAGGAAGACGAGGATGGAGAGCTTGATTTCTATCTAAGGAATCTTTCCTATCCTGCAGACAGAACGAGATATCAATTTGTAAATCTTTCCCTGTTTTTTATCCTTCTTTTCATAACCATCAAGAAGCTTTACTTTGCCCTTTCCTTTGGGCAGTTGAGCATAGTCATGTTGCTGGCAATGGTGGTTCCTACAGTCAACATTTACATATTAAGAGAGATAATGCGATACAGGCGAATAGGGTATCTTTTCTGTTTGGTGCTTTCTGCCATCTCCCTTGTAAATGCAGAAAATAGGGCCTTTCCAGAAATAATACTTGTCCCCACCATGGTATTTCTTTCAGGATTTCTCTTTGCAAAGCTGTTTTGGCAATATGAAAGAAAAACGGAGAAAAAGTCGGCCTGAGGATCGGCAGCTTTTTTCTTATTTGGTGTTTATGCCTCTAACTGTGACTCCAAGGGCCTTCCAGGGCCGCCTGACAGTATCCATGACTGCGGTTGGTTCATAACCACAATGGACCATGCAGTTTTCACACCTTGGGTCTTTTCCCCTACCAAATTTGCTCCAGTCAGTTTTTTCCATTAGTTCCTTGTATGTTGATACGTATCCGTCGTTTAGCAGATAACATGGCCACTGCCAGCCGAACATGTTTCGAGTTGGGTTGCCCCATGGTGTACACTGATAGTCCTGGTTGCCTGCAAGAAAGTCAAGATAAAGGATACTATGGTTAAAACGCCATTTCTTCTTTTTCCGTTTCTGGATATCAAAGATACCTCTGAAAAGCTCAATGGTTGTTTGTCTTGTAAGGAAATTTTCCTGATCCTTGGCCTTTTCGTAGCTGAACCCTGCAGATATTGTCATGGCCTCGACATTAAGAGCTGTCACAAAGTCCAGGAAGGCCTCGGCAGAATCTGGTGTCTCTCCATAGAAAAAGGTGGTGTTGGTTGTCACCCTGAAGCCACGGGATACCAAAAGCCTGATTGATTCCACTGCATTGTCAAAGGTGCCCTTTGCCCCTACAAGATCGTCATGTTTTGACCCAAGGCCATCCAGGTGTATGTTAAAGGTAAGATATGGAGAAGGGCTGAAATCGTCTATACGTTTCTTGACCAAAAGGGCGTTGGTACAAAGATAAATAAATTTTTTCCTTTTAATTAATTCTCTCACTATCACATGAATATCAGGATGAAGGAGCGGTTCCCCACCTGGGATCGAGACCACTGGTGCACCACATTCTTCAACCGCCTCGATACATTCTTCAACCGACATCTTTCTTTTTAGGATCTCAGGAGGATAGGCAGTCTTTCCGCATCCCCTGCAGTTTAGATTGCAAAGGAAAAGGGGCTCAAGCATCAGGACCAGTGGAAAACGCCTGTCTCCAGATGCCATCTTCTTGACTATATAGCTTCCCAGTTTGAGCTGTTGTATAAGAGGTATGCCCATTGTTACTCCTGTTAAAGGTTTGTTATTGACTATCTATCGGTGGGACTGAAATAGGGTTGTTATCAACGCTTTCAGGGTAGAAACGCGTGTCAAGAAAGCGCCTAATGGCAGCTTCAAGGTGATCCAAAGGCACCAGGGTGTCAAGGCAAGGGCCATGAGGTCTAAGGTTCAAAATCCCGTAGACGGGTAGGGGATAGGTATCTTGTATTCCACTTGCAAGGTCCCTTTGGCATGCAACGGCAAGTATTAGTTTGGGCCTTCTTTCAACAACTATCCTTCTTGCAATGGTGCCTCCCGTTGCAACGGCAAGGTGAATGTTATATTTGTCACTAAGCTCAAGCAGGCCTGCAATTGAACACTTGCCACACCTTTTGCAATTCCTCACATTGTATGTGAGTCTGATCTTGCATCGACTGTTTTGAAGACAGTGGGGCATGAGCATGAGCATCTGATCAGGTCGGTAAGTCTTTGCTTCAGAAAGAACGAGCTCATTGTTTACCCTGATGAATGAGGAACGTATCTTGTTTTTTGAAATTCCAAAGATCCTTCCAATCAAGGTCATTACAGGCAAAAAGAGTTTTACACTAACCCCTCTTAGTTTCTTGAAAAATGGCAAATACTTCCCAGTGGTGGCATTTAGCAAAAGCCCAATGCTTGCCCAAAGAACTACAAGGAGTGCAAGCCCTACCAGAGCACCTGCAATCCATTTGGCCATTGGATGGATTGCGTCAAAGCCGTAGTAGGGAATGACCCATAGGGATATGAGAAAAATGCATATGAACAGACAGGTTAGGGCAACAAGACCAAGAAAAAGCCCCTTGGATGGATTTTCTTCTAAATTGTTTTCTTTTCGGTAAGCGTTTTTCTCCATATCGTCACTTCATATTAGCCTATTGAAAGTCTGGAAACAGCGGCAGCTTGAACTGCATTGATTCCTTTTTACCATTTTGTGCCCTAACTTTTAGATCAAAGTGGCCATCAAGCATCTTAATAATGTCTTGAACAAGAATCTCTGGCGCAGACGCCCCTGCCGTTATTCCTACGGTTGATTTACCATCAAACCACTTAAGATCCACAAAATCTGCATTGTCAACCAGGAAAGAGGGAAGACCTCTGGATTCACCTGTTTCTCTCAACCTGTTTGAGTTGGAGCTGTTCTTTGAACCAACAACGAGAAGCATTTCCACTTCCTCTGCCAGTTTCCTTACCGCATCCTGACGGCTCTGGGTGGCATAACATATGTCGTTGAGATTAGGCCCCTTTATGTTTGGAAACCTATTTTTCAGCTCTTCTATAAGTTCCTTGGTATCATCTGTACTCAAGGTGGTTTGAGTGACATAGGCCACCTTCTCCGGGTCTGTGATTACAAGACTACGGACATCTTCTACTGTTGAAACCACTGTCACATCACCATCAACACGGCCAAGGGTTCCTTCCACTTCAGGATGGCCGTGATGGCCTATGATGATAATATCATGCCCCATTTTATTGTAACGCTTTGCCTGGTGATGAACCTTTTTCACAAGGGGGCATGTGGCATCAATTACCTTTAACCCTTTTTCTAAGGCCATTTTTTCAACCTTAGTAGCAACGCCATGGGCACTGAAAATGGTAATGGCGCCTTCGGGTATTTCTTGTATGTCTTCTACAAATACTGCCCCTGCCTCAGAAAGATTCTTGATGACATGGGTATTATGAACGATCTCGTGAAGGACCCATACTGGCCTTCCGTAACGTTCTATTGCTGTCTCAACTATCTTTATGGCCCTTTTAACCCCTGCACAAAAGCCGCGAGGCTGTGCAAGCACTATCTCAAGTTTTTTCTTTTCCATTTTCATTTCTTCTCTACAATCGGTCTGCCTTTCCACTTGGTACCCTTGCCAAAATAATATCTTATGGCAGAAGACCATGTCATGGCCATATACATGGCTGCCACAGGACCAAGGGTGAAACATAGCCATTTGTCAAGGGCATAATAGCGTAAAAGAGGCAAGTAAGAAATATACATAATCAAAAGAGCAGACGATGAAATGACAAAAGTCAAAAGATCAAACGATAAAACACCACAAATTGGTACGATAAAGGCCTCTGCCATCAAAATGGTTGTAAGGACAAGAAGCAAGATGTTGTATCTAAGTTGATAATATGCGCTCCTTTCTACCATCCTCCATACCTTGCCTATTCCCGGATATCTTCTTATGCTTCTTATCTTTTTGGTAAGTCCTATGAATGTCCGTTTCCCATACAGTTTGAACCTCTTTGCAAGGCTGCAATCATCGATTACGGCTCCTTTTATGGAGGAAAAACCACCTATTTCTTTTAAGGCTGAGGGCTTTGTCAGTATGAAACCGCCAGCTGCTGCCGCCACCCAAGACCCTTGCTTGTTTGAAAGGGCAAAGGGATAAAGGAGCTTGAAAAAGTAGATAAAGGCAGGCATAAAAAGCATTTCAACAGGGCTTTTCATGTGGAGATGGGCCATAAGGGAGAAAAGATCGAGCCCATTTTCTTCCACGTAAGACAGGGCAGGGGAGATAATGCCCCTTTCAAGAACTATGTCTGCATCCATAAGAAGTACGTATTTTGTTCCAACATGGTCAAGCCCTTGCTCAAGGGCCCAAAGCTTCCCGCTCCATCCTTTAGGAGGCAAAGAGCCTGAGATGACGATACCTCTGTCTTTTATCAGTTCTTTGGCCGTTTTGTAAGTATTGTCCGTGGAGCAATCGTCTACCACAACCATTTTGACATTGGGAGACTGACTAAGGATGGAAGGAATGCTGTGGCGAAGCATCTTTTCTTCGTTCCTTGCTGGAATGAGGACCGTGATCATGCCTTCTTTAATGTCTGATTCCGGGCTTAAATGGTCAAAATGTTCTTTTGTGCCCCAAGGCCTCCATGGTAGCACAAGAATAACAACCCAGATGAATAACGAGATTATGGAACAGGTCAGGATCATGTCTGGCAGCAGTTTTTTGCAGGACTACTTATGACTACGTTTTTAATCTACGTCTGCTGACATAGAGAAAGGATCGCGATACTTAGAAAGGCCACATTTTTTCCCACCAAGGCTTGGCATTAAGCTTGGCCTTTTCCTCTTCTTCCTCTTCCTGTTTCACATACCTATCAAGATGCTCTGCCACATCCTTATATTCTGCAATCTTCATCACTGCCTTTTGATAGATTGGTGTGTCAGGATAAAGGGTGATGATATTTTCAAGCCTTTTTATAGCCTGCGGGATATGATCAGTTCGAAAATACCAGTGGGCAACCACGTACTCATGCTCAGCAAGTAGGGCCCTTCCTTCTTTTATACGCTTCTGGGCCTCAATGGTGAAAGCGCTTTGTGGATATCTTCTTATCAGCCTTGTATAGGTTTCTATCATCTTATGGGTGTTTGTCTGATCCCTGTCTGGCGTATCCATAAGGTGATAATAGCAGCTTCCTATTTGGAATATGACGTAGGGTATGGCCTCATTTGTGGGGTGCAGGTTTTCAAAGTCCTGGTATAGAGGCACTGCCTCTTCATAAAGACCTTGGTAATATTTGCAGTCAGCAAGTCTTAGCTCTGCAACTGTGGCATATGGGCTAAAAGGATAACGGTCTCTTATTTTTTTGAACTCTTCTTCAGCAAGAAGATACCTGCCAATTTCAAAATAGTGCATGGCCTTGGCAGTAAGCTGGGCCTCTGGAGGCACTGGCCCTTCCTCCTCTTCTTGGGGAGAAAAAATCCTTTTAAGCCAGGAGTCTCCCGATTTAGAGGAGCAACCACTTAGAGGCAGGAAAGTAAGGACTATCAAGGAAAGAAATAGCGCTAAAGTTTTTTTGTTCATGCCAAATCATGTTCCACCGCATAGGCAGCAGTGGCCCCCTCTGCTACTGCAGTAACTATCTGCAAAAGCGGTTTCTGCCTGCAATCACCTGCGGCATAGATGCCCTTAAATGACGTGCGCATCCACTGGTCAGTCTTTATGAAGCCTCGTTCATCAGTATCCACAAGCCCCTTAACAAAATCTGTTATAGGCTGGATTCCAATAAAGATAAATACCCCGTCTACCTCGAGCCTGCTTTGCTTGCCGCTCTTTTTGTTAAGGATCTTTACCGCCTGAACCTGGTCCTTTCCCTCGATTTCCTCTACGATGGAATCCCAAACAAAGTCTATCTTGTCGTTTGCAAAGGCCCTTTCCTGAAGGATCTTGATTGCCCTCAATTCGTCCCTTCGATGAATAACATACACCTTCTTTGCAAACTTGGTTAAAAAAATTGCCTCTTGAACGGCACTATCTCCGCCGCCAACAACGGCAACAACCTGATCCCTGAAAAAAGGGCCGTCACATGTGGCACAGTATGATACCCCCCGCCCTGTAAGTTCTTGTTCACCTTTTACACCAAGCTTTCGGTGGGTTGCACCTGTTGCAACAATGACAGACCTGGCGGTAATGGTCCGTTCATCAGTAAGAATCAGACTGAATTGATCTCCAACTGGTTCGATTCTTTCTACTTCGCCCGTCTCTATGGGCATTCCAAAGCGTTTTGCATGGGCAGTAAATTTTTCCACCAGCTCGAAGCCTGAAATTGGTTCCATAAATCCTGGATAGTTTTCAACCATGTCGGTAACAAGGACCTGTCCGCCAGGACTCATTTTTTCAAGGACAAACCCCTTAAGTTTGGCCCTCCCAGCATATATGGCTGCGGCGAGCCCAGCAGGTCCGCCGCCAATTATCACCACATCGTGAATCATCTATGCAACCTTGCTAAGTGCATTTTGTATTACCGTCTTGCCTACAGCACCAGTAATCTGTTCCACAACGCTTCCATCCTTAAAAAGTATCAAGGTTGGAATGGCCCTGATGTTGAACCGTCCAGGTGTTGCAGGGTTTTCATCCACATTCATCTTTGCAATAATCACCTTGCCATCATATTCTTCAGCCAACTGATCAATTACAGGGGCAATTGCCCTACATGGGCCACACCATGCTGCCCAAAAATCAACAAGAACCGGAAGATCGTTTTTTAGTACAGTTTCATCAAAATCTGCATCGGAAACCTGAATTATCTTGTCATTAGCCATAACAATTTTTCTCCTTTTCCAAATATTTTAAGAAGTAAGTTTCTTATGTTTTTACATCTTTTTTGTTGAACTTGAAAAGTTTAGGATAGCTTGATTTAGGTGTCAAGGAATTAAACATGGTGTTCCTGTATTGGTCCAATATAACTGATGACACCCCTACATGAAAGGAACCTCAAACTTGTACATAGTAACAGGCACGTGAAGAACTGAAATTTATTCTATTGGCTATAGTCGTGGTCAATGTCACCAGAATCAACAATATGTATCCCTCCTTTAAGGTCGCGGACTATAAGCCTTCCCATCTGATCAAGATCCTTAATTATTCCTTTTGTAGCACCTTCTACAGAGTTAAAAGTAATGGAATATCCGGTGCATAGTGCATTTTTCTTCCATTCATCAATAAGATCTTGCAGACCGCTTTTTTCCGTCGTGACCAGTATTTTTTCAAGCTGCCTTGATAAGTCAACTAAAAGGGTACTTGGTGTGGTAAAAATGCCAAAATCTTCTAATGTCCCTGCCTTTTTTCGAAGATGTCCTGGAAATTGGCTTGCACTTCCCTTCACATTTATGCCAATTCCTGCAACAATAACTGGAGTCTTATGAAAAAAGCTTGCATGACAAAGGATGCCACTAACCTTTTTCCCTTTTATCAGGATATCGTTAGGCCATTTAATGACCACATCTCTTACTCCAAGGTCCCTTAGGCAGCGAAACACCGCAAGACCGCAAAGAAGTGTCATGGACGGCAGAAAGGTGACAGAAGAGGGAGGCATTATGACGAATGAGCAGAAAAGGTGCTCAGCAGCACCCCCACACCAACTCCTGCTCCTTCGACCAATTCCCTTGGTCTGCCTCCCTGCTTGAACCACAAGGCCTGGCATGCTCAAAAGTTTCTTGTTCTTGAGCAGGAAAAGGTTTGTAGATTCTGTCTCCTCCAAAAAAAGAAGGGACCTGCCTGCATAGACATGGTCCCTTAAAAACGGCCTTATTTGGTGAACAGTGGTATCAGTCAAGTTTTTTCAGAACAAACAGAAGTTGCCCTTCTTGAACCTGGTCATTTAGTTTTACTGCAATTTCTTCAACCACTGCATCAAAGGGTGCAACTATGGCATTTTCCATCTTCATGGCCTCAAGGTTGGCGATCTCTTCTCCCTGATGCACTATATCACCCACCTTAATGGTACCTCTGTCTGGATTACCAATACGCCAGACATTTCCGTTAATTGGTGCACCGATTTCGTTTTCTCCCTTGGCCATGCGGATCTCGACCTTCTTTGCCCTTGGGGTTTCTACCTTATAAACCCTCGTCTTGTTATTGATCTTCACTACAACGTGGATGAGACCTTCATGCTCAGCCCCTATGGACAAAAGTTCTATACAGTACGGCTTACCCTGGAGTTCAAATTCCACCTTGTCACCTGGGCTCTTAAGCCCCTGTCTCCATACGTCCGTAGGGAGCACCAATGGAGCGTCACCATATTTCCCCCTAAAGTCTATATAGTTTACCGTATCCTTTGGGTGCATCAGGTATAGCGTGAATTCTTCATCTGTAGGTTCCCTTCCAAGGGTGACGCCGAGATCTGTTTTTATCCTTTCAAGATCGTCAAGCTTTAAGGAGTCAAGAGGTGAGGAATCGTCCCGTTCCTTTATCTTTTCTTCCCATTCATCCCCAAAGGTGCTTTTGTACACCCATTCAGCAGGCCAACCTTGGGGAAGTCGCCCATAGCCGCCAAGAAGCAGGTTTCTGAAGTCTCCAGGGGCATGTCTGAAAAGTGTAAGGAGCTCCTCCTTTTCTTTTGGCTCCATCGCTTCGAAATCCTGGTCCTTTTCTTCAACGAACTTGGTGAGAAGCTCAATTACGTGCTTGACACCAGTAGCTCCTTGCTCCTTTTCATATTTGTTTACAATCCCGCTGCAGGTAACCCATGTGATCTGCGAGCCTGGAGTGACATCAAAGTACTTCACTATCTTGTTGTATAGGGACATTACCCTGAGTATCGCAGGCATAAGATGTAGAAAGCCTCCCTTTTCTGCCTGCTCAAAGGAACTTGGAAAGGCACCGCCAGGCATGCGATGAGAGGTGACCTGATGGTCAAATCCCTTGAAAGGTGATTCTGCCCACTCATAATGGCCGATCCATTCCCTAACCTTTTGCACAGCACCGATACACTGATCCCTGTTCAAAACCACTGGGATGCCTGATTCTTCGAGATAGCTTTGAAGGCCAAGAATGGGGGCCTGGCCGTAGAACCTCGTAAGGGAATCCTCCTCAGCATCAAGTATTTTTGCTCCCGCCTGGGCTGCTGCAAGAAGGGCTGGCATGGCAAGCCCGTCTGTAGCGTGACGATGATATTGGACCACCAGTTCCGGATACTTTTGCTTTATGGCATCAACGAGGCTTCGAATTCGTTCAGGACTTCCAACACCTGCCATGTCCTTTATGCAAAGGATGATCTCGTCCACCCCACCACAAAGACTTACAATGTCATCCACAACACCAAGGTAATATTCATTGGTTGTCCATTCTGCCTGAGTAAAGGAGATTGCAGGCTGAAATAGCCTGTTTCTCTTCATTACTATTTCAGCAACTGTCCGCATGTTCCTGACATCGTTAAGAAACGAGAAACAACGCCAAACATCTATGTCAACCCGTTCAACCACATATTCAATAACGTTTTTGGGATAGGGCCTGTAACCCCATAGATTGGTCTCCCTTATGAGGGTTTGAAGAAGCACACTGGGCATCTTTTCCCTTAGGATCTCTATCTCCTCAAATGGACTTTCCTTTCTGTTCATTATTCCAACATGCCACCTGGCGCCTCCATGGCACTCGGAACTAAAAAGGAGCATGTCTTCGTAATAGGGGCAGAGAGAGGAAAGATCATGGATGCGGTGACGGTTTTTGAAGTCAGACTGACCCGCATCTCTCATTCCCGTGCAAGTAAGGGCAACTCCTTCAAGGTTCCGCAAAAAATTTACAATCTCTGCAGGTGACATACCTGGCTTAATCCAGTTATCCTTGGTTATCTCGTGTACTTTCATGATTACATCCACTCCTGAGGACCAAGTGCTGTTATTTCTGCAACATATTTGGCAATCTTCAGAACCTCATCCTGGGTATCCCGCTCCTTGAACATGGATACGAGCTCATCCAGGTGGTTCTCTATAAACCTGGTTGAGAACTCTCCTCTTTTGAACGCCTCATGTCTGATGATGCTAAGAAGCAAAGGAGTGAGGGTTTTAACCCCCTCAATTCTTAGATTCCTGCTAAGTGTCCTGTCCATGACCTTAATGGCACCTTCCCTTGTCCTGCCACTGGTCATTATGAGCATGGTGAGGGAGTCATAATATGGAGGGATGTCAGCACCCTCGTAAATCCCAGTGGCGATCCTGAGCCAGGGCCCGGTTGGAAACTGAAGCCTTGTTATGGTTCCAAAGGAAGGGCTAAAGGTCTTTGGATCTTCAGCATTGACACGAACCTCTAATGCCCAGCGGTTCATATGGATCCTGTCCTGGGACAGTTGAAGCTCCTTGTTTTCCACAACGTCCATCATAAGTCCCACGATATCAAGGCCAGTTATAAGCTCGGTAACACCGTGCTCAACCTGAAGCCTTGTGTTTACCTCCAGGAAGTAAAAACGCTTGGTAGAACTGTCGAAAATGAACTCAACGGTGCCAGCTGTGTTATAGCCTATTTCCCTCATGAGCCTTATGGCTGTATAGCAGATCTCATGTCTTATATTTTCATCAATGGAGGGAGAGGGTGCCTCCTCGATGATCTTTTGATTCCTTCTCTGAAGGGTACATTCCCTTTCAAAGAGATGGAAAACGTTTCCATAGTTGTCAGATACGATCTGCACCTCTATGTGACGGCCCCTCTCTATATATTTTTCTGCAAGAAGGGTCTCATCTCCAAAGCTCTTTTTTGCCTCAGATCTTGCCTGGGCAAGGGCCATGGGAAGCTCAGAATCGTTTGAGACCTTAACCATTCCCTTTCCACCACCCCCTGAGGCTGCCTTTATCATAATGGGAAAGTCCACTGACTCCTCATCCATCCATTTCTTGATCTGCTCCACATCTTTAACATCACTGATTCCAGGGATGGTAGGCACGTTTGCCTTTTGGGCGCGTCTTTTGGCCTCTATCTTATCTCCCATCATGCGAATAACCTTGGGATCTGGCCCCACCCATTTAAGGCCTGCGTCCTGCACCATTTCTGCAAAGTCGGCATTTTCTGCCAGAAATCCCCATCCCGGATGGATAGCATCGGCCTTCGTCTTGTGGGCAGCCTTTATCATTTTTTCCATATTGAGGTAAGATTCCACAGGAGGTGCCTCGCCAATATGGATCGCCTCATCTGCCATCATCACATGGTAGGCCAGGCGATCAGGCGTGCTATAAACCGCAACAGTGGGAACACGTCTGTCCCTGCATGTATGCATTATGCGGACAGCAGGAACCCCTCTGTTGGCGATAAGCATTTTTTTAATGTTTTCACCCATCTTTCACTCCTTTTGTAAGCAGCTATGAACAGTTTTTGGGCCCTAAACCAATGTCTTATCACGTCAAGATGCAGTTGTACCGGCTTCTTGGGGAAGGAGTTAAACGAAAATCCAAAAAGGGAAGGCCACAGTAGGCCCCCCGTCAAAAGAATTGAACCATCTTTCTTGACGTAAATATCAGGGCTTTAAAAACTTGTAAAGAACCGATCTGTTAAGCTAACAAAGGCAGCTTTAAATTTCAAGTCAAGCAGAGGAATCCTGCCAGAGGCCTTAGTTTTTATTTTGGAGATGGACCCGTCTTATTTTGCAATTAATGAACAAGCCCAAAGGATTGAAAACCTCCTTGATCTTTACGCTATTTCGAGATCTTGACCAGGTTCCATCACCGCAAGATCTGCCTCTATGTGATGTGCTTTCAACTGTCTTTCAAATTCACCAACTGTACCGGTAAGTGCAGGAAAAGTTCCATAATGCATTGGAACTATAATCTTTGGGTCGATGAGTTTGCAGGCATATGCTGCTTCCTTTGGCCCCATTACATAATGGTCACCAATGGGAATTAGAGCCACCTTTGGATGGTAGAGATTGCCAATTATGGCCATATCTCCAAAAAGTGCGGTATCTCCTGCATGATAGATCTTTGTCCCATCCTCAAGGCCAATGACAAACCCTGCTGCCTCACCTGCATAGAAAATGTCCTGGCCTTCTTGAATAGATGAGCTGTGGATGGCTTGTACCATGGTGATGGAAACACCCTTGGTTACGTAGGTGCCACCAATATTCATGCCAGTGACATTGGGAAATCCCTTGGACAGTAAGTATTGTTGTATCTCGTGAATTGCAACGATTTCTGTAGCAGAAGATGTTGCAATCTCCATACAGTTTCCAAGATGATCACTGTGCCCGTGGGTGATCAAAATAAGATCTGCCCTTGTCTCTCCTCTACTCTTATCTGGAGATTTTGGGTTATCAAGCCAGGGGTCGATCCAGATCTTAAGCCCTTTCTTTGTGGTGATGCAAAAGGCAGAGTGCCCATAGAAGGTTATAATATTTGACTCTGACATTGACTTTTCCTCCTGAAATTTTGAGTTAGATCATCTGGCCCTATATCAAGCCTTGAGAAGATCAAATCTTCCATCTGTCTGCTTTCACGATAAATACTTCTTATCATCTTTCGCCTTGATTCATCAAGGCCATACCTTTTTAAGAGATCCTCAAACCTTTCACGAAGGCTGACCACTTCTGTATGTTTTACCCGTTTATCTGCATAGTTAACAATGAGGGCCTCGTTGATATTTCCGGACTCAAGCAGACTCCGACTAATATGCACATGACAGACCACAATCTGAGCCACTTCACCATAGCCCATCTCCTCAAGTATCTTTCCACCCATGATGGCATGATCCCCTCCTGACACAATGGATCTGTACTTGGAAATGTCATGAAGAAGCGCACCTGCCCTAACAAGATCCTTGTTAAGGTGAACCCCTTTTTTACAAAGCCTTTCTGATAGAAAAGTGGATACGTCTTTTACCCGTACGCAGTGCCTTATTATATGTATAGGATTTTCAAACCTCTTAAGAAGTTTGATAGCCGTCTTGTTATCAGGGATATTCATGGAAACGAATATGACAGATCCTTTTTTGTGTTACAATAACGAGGACGTTTTTCGAAGATAAGGAGAAATGAATGTATTTCCAGACCGGTCAAAAAAATTGTTATGATGAGCAAGGTGATATTATACCATGTGGTGCTACTGGCCAGGATGGAGAATATAGAAAAGGCATAGAGATCGATCTTGTCAATCGGTTCCATGATAATCAAAAAGGTGTTGTAAAAGACAACCTTACCGGTCTTTACTGGACAAAGGATGCGGCCCTGACTACCTTCCCTGTCTCCTGGAAAGATGCCCTTAAATTTGTTCAAGATATGAATGAAAACTCCTTTCTTGGTTTTAACGACTGGAGGATGCCAAACCGTAAGGAGTTGAGATCCATCATTTATCTTGAAGCAAAGAATCCCGCACTTCCACATGGTCATCCATTTAAAAATATATTCAATGGTTGGTACTGGACATCCACAACTGCTGCAATAAATCACGAATACGCCTGGTACATCCATCTTGGTGGAGCAAGGATGTTTTATGGCAGAAAGGATCAGCAGTGCATGTTGTGGTTAGTAAGGGGCGAGTCAAAAATCTTACCGGTGACAGGTCAGACAAAGTGCTATGATGAAAAAGGCCATGAGATCAAGTGCATGGGCACTGGTCAGGATGGAGAATTAAGGATGGGACTTTCGTGGCCCAAGGATAGATTCAACCATATGGATCTTGTGGTAGAAGATAGGCTGACTGGTCTAATCTGGACAAAGGATGCGGATCTTTCAAAAGGGCTTGTGTCATGGATGGATGCCCTTCATCTAATAAAAGGGCTTAATGCAAATGCCTATGGCGGCTTTAAAGACTGGAGGCTTCCAAATATCAACGAATTGGAATCCTTGGTTGATGGTTCTTCCCATTCTCCAGCCTTGCCCAAGTACTCATTTTTTGAAAACGTGAGGGAATTTTACTGGTCCTCTACCACGAGCTATTATGACCCTCCTTGGGCATGGGCGCTTTATATGAAAAAGGGTGCAACAGGTGTTGGACTTAAAAGATTGAAGAATTTTTTTGTATGGGCGGTAAGAGGATGAAAGGAGGACGAGGTGAAACGTTTTCGGAAATACCTTGGCAAGGACCTTGACATTTCAAGGGCAACTGAGGAAAGGCAGATTGAAAGGTTTGGCATGAAGGTAAGGTATGCGCCACAGGAGCCTGAGGATTTTGATGAGTTCGAGTTTGGCTTGGATTACAAAGACGAGCAGGATGTGGCCTTTCTTGTTGCAATTGAAAAGGGGAAGATAGCAAGGCTTCTTTTTGGATGGACAGTAAAGGAAAATCCAGACATTCTAAAACCGATGGATGACCGTGACCTTGAAGGGTTACTTGATCAATGTGGAGACGGTCTGATTGAATTTTTTGAGTTTGTAACTGTTTGAAAGGAGGAGATTATGCTTGATGTTGGAGATAAGGCGCCAGATTTTTCCCTTGTTGACGCCCATGGTGAAGAAGTGAGACTCTCGGATTTTAAAGGAAAGTGGGTGATTCTTTATTTTTATCCCAAAGACAACACCTCTGGCTGTACGAAGGAGGCGTGTGATTTTACAGAACTTCTTCCTGATTTTAAAAACATGGATGCCCATGTTTTTGGAATAAGCCCTGATTCATCTGAAAGCCATAAAAAATTCATGGAAAAGCACGGGCTAAAGGTGACTTTGCTTTCAGATCCCGAGAAAAAGGTTCTCAAGGCCTATGGGGCGTGGGGAAAGAAAAAGAATTACGGAAGGGAGTATGAAGGTGTAATCAGGTCCACCTTTATAATTGATCCAGATGGGAAAATCGCATGGGTTTGGAGGAACGTCCGGGTAAGGAGCAAGAGAAAGGGACAAGAGATTAGACATGCCGAGCTTGTAAGAAAGAAGCTTGAGGAGCTGCAGCAGGAAAAGAGATAACAAAATGAAAATGCATCTGGATTGTGCCCAATGTTTTTTGAAGCAGGCAGCTCGCACAGGAAGGCTACTTGGATGTGATGAATCATGCCTGTGGGACATGGTAAAAGGGTGCGGAAAGATTCTATCTCAAATAAATCACCAACTGCCTCCGCCACAAAATGCGGTTTCCCTTTACGATATGATATCTGAAAAGACTGGCCTGGACGATCCTTTCATTGATATTAAAAAAGAGAGCACAAAAGAGGTCCTTTCCCTTTATCCTGAGCTCAAGGAGAAGATCGAAGGCTCAACGGACCCCCTTGAGGCTGCCATTCGCCTTTCTGCATGTGGCAACGTAATAGATTACGGGACATCTTCCAGCTTTGATATAAAAAAGGAACTTGATAAGGCCCTTGAGGGCCATTTCTCAAAATGGGAGTACCCTGACTTTGTAAACAGGTTAAATGAGGCAAGCTGGATCCTATACCTTGGGGATAATTGTGGAGAGACAGTATTTGATAGACTTCTAATAGAAAGACTGAAAAGGCCAGTAAAATATGCAGTAAGGGCAGGGCCTATAATAAACGATGTGACCATGGAAGATGCCGTTGATGCAGGAATAGATCTTGTTGCCCAAATAGTTTCTACAGGTTGCAGGGCCCCTGGGATCATCCTTGATTGGTGTTCCGATGAGTTTCAGGCCCTTTTCCAATCTGCCCCTCTTGTCATCAGTAAAGGTCAGGGGAATTTTGAAACCCTTACAGAGTGTGGACGAGAGATATTTTACATATTCAAGCTTAAGTGTAACGTTGTGGCTGATTTTCTTGGTCTGCCCCTTGGCAGCATGTTTTTTGGAAGGCCTTAACTAAATCATAATCATACATCACCTCCTAAAAAAACACATTTGGACTTGATTTTTGTCACAGGCTCATTATATTTTGAGCATAAGCTAAAAACAAGGAGGTGAATTAAATCATGCCAGGATTAGATAGAATGGGGCCTTTTGGTCAAGGGCCAGGTACTGGACGGAGAATGGGACGTTGTTTTGGATATAGAGATAGAAACGGGAAAGAAGGCGGCTTCTTGGGTTTTGGAAGACGAAGAATGAGAGGTCTTTGTGATTTTAGACCGCGCAGAGGTAGATGGGGATTTTTAACTGGAGGCAGTGAAAAAGATCAGCTACTTGAGGAAAAGTCTTTTCTTGAAAGACAGCTAAACCGCATAAAAGAACGGCTTTCTGCCATAGAATCATAAATTGTATACTCCTCTCTCCACAATCCTCGGGAGCCAGTCTTAAAGCGGTTCTCGAGTCTACCTTTTTATGTAATCAAAAACACTCGAAAAAAATCTTTGGGCATGTAATATTGCCCTTTCAAAAAGGGTAGTGTGTACAGTTGAAATCTATTCAAAAGGCGGCCTTAAAGGCCCTTGTTTATATTAAGAAAAGAGGGGGCGGTCCAAAAGACATTAAAGAGTTTCGTTGTGGCTTTGTAAAAAGAGTCCTTGTGGTATCATCTACAGCCATTGGAGATGCCCTTTTTGCCACTGCCGCTATAAGAGCCATCAGGAACCTGGTGCCAGAAGCTGCCATAGATTTTGTACTTCGGGACAAGGTGGCCCCAATTTTCACCAATTATCCCCTTGTGGACAAAATCATCACGTATAAAGGCCGGTACAGGAATGCCTTGCAACTTGCCAATATCATAAAGAAAAGGGGTTATGATCTATGCCTTGTCTTCCATGACAGTGACCCGTGTCTTTGTGAAGCAGCATTTGTTGCTGGAGTTCCCTTCATCTTCAGGATAGGGCAAAAGGATGAAAAATGTGCTCATCTTCTTTCTGCCAGAATACCCTATGACAATGAAAAACACGCAATAGATCAAAGACTTGAGGTGGTACGAAGGGTTTTTGACGTTCCGCTATCAGCCAAGGACCATCTAAAGATGGAGCTTCCTGTAAAAAATGAAGAGGTCTTACGCTATCGTTCACAGCTCCTAAAGGCAATCTATGGAACCTCAAACCCAAAGGAAGATGCAATCCTTGTGGCTTTTCAGTTTGCAGCATCTGGTCACTACAAGGAGTGGCCCATGGATCACTTTGTTGAGCTTGCTTATAGACTGCTTTTACGGCAAGAAAATATAAATATAGTCTTAATAGGCGGCCCTTCGGACAGACGCAGGGCTGAACGGATAAGGGATAGAATAATCGGTAAGATCCAGGGACAACAAAAAGGGGTTATCAATCTTGCAGGAAAGGTCTCCTTGAAGGATTTGCCTTTTTTTCTTAAAGCTGTTGACCTTTTGGTCACTAACGATACCGGCCCCCTTCATGTTGCCATTGCTGTTGGGACAAAAACAGTGTCACTCTTTGTTCCAAGTAATGTTGAAGGTACAGGGCCGGTGCAGGATCTACATCTTCACAGGGTGATAACACGGCCAAAGCCTTGTACCCCATGTGTAGAGAAATATTGTAAAAGGCCTTCTTGCATGGGGCTGATTACTGTAGAGGATGTGGAAAGGGCAGTTTTAGGCTCCCTTGGTTTAGATCTCTAAGATGAATGGTATAAGCACAAAAGACCTAAATGATGTCACGTGGCATCTTAAGGATCCTCAATTTAAACCTTCTTTTTGCAACCAGGATGAATTGTCTTTAATAAAGGAACGGCCTTACAGAAAGGTGTTTAGGGCGGGCCCTGTCTTTATTAAGGCATTTAGATTGTCAGCCCTTGAAGCCCTTTTTGCAAGGGATCCTGCCTATAAGGAATTTATCTTGTCAAAGGCCCTTAGCGAAAATAAAAGGGCGCCACTGCCACTTGCTTATGGGAAGAAGGGTTCCTTGAGGTTTTTTATACAGGAAGCTGTGAAAGGGCAAAGTCTTAGGGGTTTTTTAAGCCGGGATTGGCACAGATTGACTCCTCATGAAAAAAGGGCGTACATAAAGAGGTTTTCCTACTTTTTAAAGGATCTTGCCGAGGTGGGGATCATCCAGCCTGATTTTCATCTCGACAATGTATTTATCGATGAAAAAAGAAACGATTTTGTCATGATAGATCTTCACAGGGCCTGGTATGTCAAGAGGCCGCTTTCAAAAGTGGAGATATCAGAGCAGCTTCGATATGTGATACCTTCCTTCTCACCTTATGTAAACAGACGTCAGATGTTGGAGGCATGCTCCTTCATATCCAAGTGGCATGCTGAAATACGAAAGAAAGGAAGCAGATTTTTCATCTCTTCCCTTTCATATAAGGATGTCAGAAAAAACGGCATAAAAAAGTGGAAGAGACGTATAGCCCAAGTTTCTAAGGAATCAAAAAGGGGTGGAACAAGGATATGCAGACTAACTCAGGTAGACGAAAAGGTAATCGAGCCTTTTTATAGGTTTTTCATAAAAGGAGAGCAATTAAGTAAAAGGGGATTTAAAGTCGGGGAGCGATTGAAGGATTCAAAACATACCCTATGTCTTAGTTGCACTGTTAATGATAAGGATTTTTTCATAAAGTGTTTTCGAAGCTCAGGCCACATGAAAAGTCTTTCATATCTTTTTAGGCAAGCAAGGGCCGCTCACTGTTGGCAAGCTGCCTGGTATATGCACCAGACAGGTTTAGAAACTGTCCTTCCTCTTTTTTTTATCCAGACAAGTAACCCGTGGCGGGGTTTATACGGCCTTATAGCTTATCCATGGATGGATGATATCTTATACAGCAAAGAACGAGTAAGAAAAGTACTTACAAACAAGAGATATTCACAGCTCTTTATTGACAGGCTTTCTTTTTTCATATGGCAGATGCATCAGAAGGGGATTTTCCACAGTGACTGCAAGATCACCAACTTTCTTGTGAGAAACAATGGGAGAGATCTTGCCATCTTTGACCTTGATTCTGCCAGATATGGCCGTGAACTGTCTGACAGACAAAGACTCAAGGATCTTTTGGTCATGGGGCGCTCTTTGGAAAAATTAAAACATCCTGAGCATATTATTGACCCCATGGAAGAGCTTATAAATTCCTATTCCAAGTATCACCTTCCCTGGCAAGAAAGATATTCTGATATCAAATCAGTTTTTTTTAAACACAAAAGATGAAAACGCGGCCAACCCTGAGTGTACTTTTCGACTGGGATGCAGTCATTCGAAACAGACATTCTGGTTTTTATACCTTTGGAACAGGTCTTATAGATGCCCTCACGAGAATTACTGAAGATGTTCAAATAACACTTTTTTATCAAAAAAGATATGCTCCTGTGTCAATGGAGTTTCTTTCTAACCTTGATACCCGTCAGTGTTCAAGGCTAAGATCAAAAGAGTGTCCTTTTAAGTTCAGATGGATTGAAAGGCTTTGGGAGATCCTTGATCTTCCCTCCCTTGAATTTCTTGCTGGATACCATGGAATATATCACTGTTTTCACCATTTTATGCCAAGATCCTTTGGTGGGACAAAAATCCTTACGGTGCATGATCTAAGACGCTACAGGCTTTCCTTTTTATATGAAGGCTCTAGGCTTTCCCCTTTTGAAAGGGCTGTTAAGAGGGCCGATCTTTTTATCTGTGTATCCCATGCTACCAAGAAGGATCTTTGCTCCATATTTGGGATACGCGAAGATCTTGTCCACGTTATACACCTTGCAGTGCCTTCTAATTTTGTTTGTACAAAAGACCAATTGACGGCAATGAAAAGGGTACTTGATCAAAAAGGCATCAAACCCAAAAGGTATCTCATGGCATTTTCTTCAAAAGATAGACGAAAAAACATAGTCAATATAACAAAGGCATTTGAAGAGGCTTACAAGCGTCTGCCAAGGGACACAAAACTTGTCATTATCGGACGCATTAACAAACAGGACAGGTCCGTTGTCAAAAAGATCAAAAATGTCGTGTCAGTAGGGGAGGTGGATCATGTCTATCCTTGGCTTCGCTTTAGTGCAGGTCTTGTTTTTACAAGCCTTTATGAGGGATTTGGCCTTCCAATACTCGAGGCCTTTTCAGCAAGGGTTCCGGTAATTACCTCAAACTGTTCCTCAATGCCTGAGGTGGCCTCTGATGCGGCAATAATCGTTGACCCAGAAGATGTAAGGGCCATATCAGAGGCAGTATTGGCCCTCTTTCAAAATAGGCTTATGGCTGATGAGCTTGTAAGAAAAGGGGAGCGTCGTCTAAAGGATTTTAGTTGGGAAAAAAGCGCATCCATGACCTATAAGCTCTACAAAAGATGCATGCAGGGCCCTTTACCCAAACAAAGCTAATCCCTTTTTTCCTCCATCTGTTTTCGCCTCATCCTAAGGTATATGACCTGACGGCTAAAAATGTGTTCGATTAGTTTTTCCTCATCATCATCTGTGATCCAGATAAATTTTATCCCCATGAAGTACCCATCCTTTTTCTTTTCCATCCGGACCACCTTACCAAAACAGGTGAAAAAGTAGTGTTCAGGAAGAAGCCCTATGTTTAGTCTCAAAAGGGTGTCTTTTTCAAACTTCTTACCGTTTTTTAGCCCTATCCCCTTGGCACTCAGATCCACCTTGTAAAGCTTGTTAGGCACGTTCGACTTTTCACACGCATCATCTGAACCTATCATCCCAAGAACCAGGTTTAGTTTCTGATCAAGTATTTCAAGGACTGAGGCAAGATCCTTGTCCTTTTCTCTGATGTTTTTTAGATGGGGTTTGATATCCTTTTGAAAGGCCGGATGGCATGTATCCACCCACGGGTCTTCCACTCCGTCCATATAGTCCTTGATCGTCTCTTCATACTCCCTTTGTGAAACGGGCTGGTAAGACAACAACACCCTGTCCTTGATCCGAATCGAGTTTCTCTGTTCCCTGCTTTCTTCGTTCATGGTTTAGTCCATTGGAAGTGGTTCCTGTTTAAGTATTCCTCTCTTGTCCATGGGTTTAACTTCAAAATCGTCAGGATTGCTTGGCTGCATAAAAACTATCTCAACCCTTCTATTCTTTGCCCTGTGTTCGGGGCTGTCATTTAAGACCAGGGGCCTGCTGTCTCCAAAACCAACTGCTGCCATTCGCTGAGGATCAATGGTATGTAGTCTTAGAAGATAGTTTACCACTGTTGCGGCCCGAGCAGCAGAAAGGTGCCAGTTTGATTCAAAGGTGCCTGTAACCGGTGTGTCATCCGTGTGTCCCTGAACAGAGACCTCCCCAGGGACCGTCTCGATGATACCTCGAATCTTATCCAAGAGCGGCTTTGATCTGTCGAGTAACTTGTCGCTTCCAGGAGGAAAGGTTATATCATCCTTAAGACGTAATATGACCCTGTCGCTTAAGGCTTCCACATCTATTTCACCCTTTATTAGCTCAAGTTTTATGGCTGACTTTATTTTCTCGAGAATGATATCTACGGAAAAAGGGGGGTTGAAGTCTCTTGAGACTATGTCTATCCCCTTTGGTATATCCAAGGTCAGATCCTCTCTCTGCACGCCAAAGGCCTTTTCAAGAGAGCCTGCCACCTCCTTGTACATGGCAGGATCGGTTGTTGAAAATGAAAGAAGTAGGACAAAAAAGCAAAGCAAAAGGGACATGAGATCGCCAAAGGTGACCATCCACATGGGTGCGCCCTTTGGGCATTCGCACTTCTTACCCATGCCTATTCGCCTCCCTCTTCAGAAGAGCCCCTGGCCTTTGGAGGCAGAAATGTCTTTAAAAGTTCCTCCAAGACCCTTGGGTTGAGTCCCTTTTGTAGACCAAGCACGCCTTCGAGTACAAGACGTTTGTTAAGCTCCTCCTCCTGGCTACGTCTTTTCAGTTTATCAGCTATGGGAAGGGCTATGAGATTTGCCATGATGGCGCCGTAGAGTGTTGTAAGAAGGGCAACGGCCATAGCTGGGCCGATACTCGATGGATCAGACATGTTGCCAAGCATGTTGACCAGTCCAACCAGGGTCCCGATCATTCCAAAGGCAGGGGCTGCATCTCCTATTGCATCAAAAATTCCCTTTCCGAGGCTGTGCCGTTCCAAGGTAAGCTCTATCTCCTTTTCCATGACGTCCTGAATAAAATCCGCCTCGTGTCCATCAACACAGTACATTATGGCCTTTTTCAGAAATGGGTCTTCAATGGGTTGCTTTTCAAGCTTTAGCAGCCCTTCTTTTCTTGCGATATTGGAAAGATTGACAAGTTCCTTGATGATTTCCTGGGGCTGCTTGGTCTTGGCAAAAAAGGCGTTCATGGCAACGCCAATGCTTCCAAGTACGTCCTGAAGGGTAAAACGTATGAAGGTTGCTGCTACTGCTCCACCAACAACTATCAGGACAGAGGGCACATCTATGAATGCAGTAATGCTGCCACCGAGGAAAATGGCAGTAACTATCAAGACTATGCCAAGTACAAGGCCAACTACAGTCCCTAAATCCATGGGTTCAAAAAGGCTCCTTTATTTGCAAAGACACGAATCACGTCTATGAAGACTCTAAAAGCTGCTTCCTTTTCTTAATCGGAATAATTGTAAAAATTTTAAAGGCCTTTTTGATTTTTGGACAAAAAGGAGGAGATTTTTTTGTGCGAAAGCCTACCTCTAATAGAAAGCTCAGGTGCAAAGATAGAGACCATTAACTCAAATATCTGCTCGTAAAGCCCATAGCAGCCTTTATCCTGCCAGGAAAACGAATCGGTTTTTTTGGCATAATCAAACACCTTGAGAAAATGATCGAAATAAGGCTCAAATTTTTTCCATTTGGTCATGTCTCTGCTGAGCTCGTGTTCCGCCCTTTCTACACGCACTCTAAGTGCTCTCAGATATCTTGGAAGGTTACTTAGAAAATCTTCGCCGGACCTTGAATCAAGAAGCAGCTCCATTAATGCCTCCCTGATGCGCCTGGTTGTATCCACGGTACTCCTTGAAGTCTCGATGTTGCCGGCCCGCCTTATGAGACCTTCTTCTGAAAACCTAAGCAAAACATACTCGCAAAGGGCTGGCCTTATGAGAGAAAGAAAAGATACGGAATTTGGGATAAAGGTCTTTTTGAGGGCCGAGGCCTGTTTTTTAAACACTTTGGGGCTTGGAATCTTTTGCCATCTTGGAAAGTTTGTAAGCTTTAGATGGCGGTATATTCTTTCCTTAAGATACGATGCCTCTTTTTTATAGGTTTCCGCATAGAGGGGCCCTTTTTGAAACAGCCCTGAAAATGCCTCATGAACATCCTGATGGATCAGCTTTTTAATGTATCTTGTTTCCTTTTTAAGAAGGGTCTCCATTAGGAGAAATAGCCCCTCTTGACTCTCCTTAAGGGCAGTTGACTTAGACAAAAAAAGGTTGGCAGCAGGGACCCCTTTCTCATCAACGATTCCAACAAATCCAAAGATCAAAATGTCTGCCCAATGACCTATTTCTACTTTTGGGGGAATGGATGAAAGATCATCTACGCCTATGGCCCTTCCCATCTTGTCCATTTGGTGTTGGTATCTCATCCATCTTGTAAGCTCCTTTTGGCCTTGTTGCAAGAAGGCCTTTTTCAGGCCGGAAAGACCCTTGTCAAAACCATAACAAGAGCCATCTTTTCCAACAATTTCAAATCCCATTCTTAGATGGTAAGGAAGCTGCTGCTCTTTTGGAAATGATTTTTCAAGAGGCTCCTTTTCAACCTGGTATCCAAATTCTTCCCTCAAAAATTTGGCAAGATCCCTTCTCAGCCCCCCTTGTGAGAAAGAGGGCCTCTGACAAAATATCTTTGCAACTTCATCAAGTGGCTCGAGAGCCTTTCTGATCTTTCTTGGAAGTTGTTTCAATAGATACACCACCTTTTCCGTCAAAAAACCTGGCACCAAC
>Ga0256833_1000490_pt1 | contig 31180 bp, 31 predicted proteins | sample 356284metaG_FD_190535 | JGI IMG/M metagenome (GOLD analysis project Ga0256833, IMG submission 190535) | Hydrothermal vent microbial communities from Mid Atlantic Ridge, Atlantic Ocean - 356-284 | ecosystem: Environmental > Aquatic > Marine > Hydrothermal vents | place: Atlantic Ocean: Mid... | reverse complement strand
AAGGTGAAGCTCTCCTCCCTGAGGAGGCAGGTCGGGATAGTCCACCAGGACATATACCTCTTCCCGGGCACGCTGAGAGACAACATAGCGTACGCGCGTCCCGAGGCAAGCCTCGAAGAGGTGAAGCGGGCCGCGCGCCTAGCCAATATACACGAGTTCATAGAGGGACTCCCTAAGGGCTATGACACCCCGGTCGGCGAGGGGGGTGTCACGCTTAGCGGAGGCCAGAGGCAGAGGGTGGCCATCGCTAGGACGCTTCTTGCTGATCCGAAGATAATAATACTCGACGACTCGACGAGCGAGGTTGACGCCGAGACCGAGAAGGCGATCTACGACGCGCTTACAAGGCACTTCAGGGGCAGAACCATAATCGTCATAACGCAGAGGCCCTCCACCATGAGGCTCGCCGACCGGGTCGTAGTGCTGAGGGACGGCAAGGTGGCTTACCAGGGTAAGCCGGAGGAGGTTTTGAGGAGGTTGATGAGGGTTGGCGTGGCGGCTGAGAAACGCGTCTGAGGAGAAGGCGAATATAGGCCTGCTGGAGGCTGTTAGAAGGCTAGCCCCCCTCGTGAGGCCCTACGCGAAGCACCTCGCCGGCTATCTTGTTGTCTCAGCGGTTATCGTGGCGGCCAGGGTTATAATGCCGCTACTTGAGGGGGCGCTTGTAGACGCTTTGACGAAGGCCAGCCTGGAGCTGCTCCTCTACAACCTCTTGCTCTACCTAGGCTTCGTCGCCGCCCGCTCCGCGGGAGTCTACGCTAGGCAGGTGCTCAACACGTATATCGGGCAGAGCTTTATACGGGATCTCCGCTTCAACCTGTTCCAGAGAATAGTCGGCGCCCGCCTCGAGGCTTTGAGGAGGGAGGAGACGGGACGCCTAGTGTCAAAGGTTACAAACGACGTGGACACTATTGGCTATGTCTTTACGAGCGACATAATCAACACGTTGATGGATCTCTCCACAATGTTCTTCGCGGCCTGGGCGATGCTGACGCTAAACGTGGAGCTTAGCCTAATAGTGTTCGCGCTCGTACCCCCCGTGCTCCTCATAAACGTGTACTTCGCTAAAAGGGCTAGGAGGGCCTACACGAGGGCTAGGGAGGCCATAGCCAAGGTCATGGCGAAGGTGGAGCAGGGGGTCTCCGGCGCCGCTGTCACGAAGGTCTTCGTGGACAGGAAGAAGCTTGAGAGGAAGGAGTTTAGAAAAGCGGCCTACGAATACGTGGAGTCCAACGTTGAGGCGGAGAGGGCTGCCTCGGGGGTAGGCCCGGCCACGGGAATAATAAGAGCGGTTGGCATGGCGGCTATACTCTTCTACGGCGGCAGCCTGGTGGTGAGCGGCCGCGTAACGGTCGGCGTGCTAGTGGCGTTCATATCTTATCTCAACGGGTTTTTCCAACCGCTCCAGACGCTCGTATTCTTCTATAACACGCTCCAGTCAACGCTGGCGGCCGCTGAGAGGATAATAGGAGTGCTCGACCTCCCACAGGAGGATGAGGGCGGCCGTGAAGCGCCCCCCGGCCTAGGCGAGATAGGGTTCCGCGACGTAGTCTTCGGGTACGAGGAGGGTCTGCCCGTGCTCCGCGGCGTGGACGCGGGGCCGCTGCGCGGCATAGTGGTGATCGCCGGCCCCACGGGTAGCGGGAAGAGTACCTTGCTAAAACTTGTGCCGAGATTCTATGACCCCTGGAGCGGCGAGGTGTTAGTCGACGAGAAGAGTAACAGGGAGTACAGGCTCGCGTCCCTGAGGAGGTACGCGGTCTACGTCCCACAGGAGCCCCTCGTATTCTCGGGGACTGTTCTCGAGAACATCACGTTGTTCTCCGGCGTTACCAGGAGAGACGTCGAACGGCTACTGGACAGGCTAGGCCTGCGGCCGGTAATCAGCACTATACCGGGAGGCCTCGACGGGAGAGTAGAGGAGAGCGGGAAGAACCTGAGTAAGGGTCAGAGACAGGCCATTGCGCTGCTTCGAGCCATCGCCGCCTCCCCCAAGGTTCTCCTCCTAGACGAAGCAACCAGTAGCCTCGACCCGGAGAGCGAAGTGGAGGTATATAGGGGTCTCCGCCGCCTCGCAGAGGAGAGGGATATGACGCTCATCATAGTGGCGCACAGGCTTCCGGCAGTAGCTCCAATAGCGGATAGAGTGCTTGTAGTGAAGGACGGCAAGGTAGTCGAAGAGGGGAGCCATGAAAGCCTAGTGGAGAAAGGCGCTGTCTACGCGGAGCTCTGGAGAAGCCAAGCCGCTTAGGGCCATATCACGTTTTCTCTAAGCCCGCCCGACTTCTCCACTATTCCCGCGTAGACTCGGAGGGAGCCATTTTCCTCCACCACCCTGACTACGCCAACTCTTTTCCCCCTTAAACGCTCCAACACCCCGTCCACCTCGAAACGCTCCACCCCTAGAAGCCTCGCTACCCCACTTGCGGCGATCTCTAGCGCCGAAAGGCTTTCACGCTCACCACCGCCCAGCCTGCGGAGAGCCCTTAGGCGTCTATACTCCACAGCTCCCTGTTTCCTCCTAGACAGGAACGCTATTACTTCTGAGTCTGGGAAGGGTATTTTCGAATACTTCGCCGCAGCCACGAATCTTGCGGCGGCGCGGTAGCCCCTATACGAGTAGTTCAGGGAGCCGCCCCATCTCCTAGCCAGGTGGTTCTCAAGGGCTATTCCAAGCGCTGAAGCCGAGTACCTGCGCAGATACCCGGTGGTTTTCTCGGTTACGGGGGGAGGATCCGATAGGAGGTCGGCGGCGCGGCTCGTGAGGTATAGCGCCTTCGAGTCTGCGTGCAGCATGTGCGCGATGAAGTCCCCCTTCAGCCAGAGCGTGTGTAGCTCCTCTAGGCCTATGACGAGCGGAGAGGCGGGGCTCGGTAGCATGGAGTATATGCCGATTCTTTCGATTGGTGACGGCTTGTTGGAGGCTATAATCGCTATGTTGACGTCGCTGAGCGGGGACGCGTCCTGAGGTCTAGCGTAGCTCCCGAATATGAGTACCGCGGCGAGCCTGTCGCCGAGCACTTCGCGGGCGGCTGCGACCGGGTTGGTCAGTATCATGCTTCTAGGATTGGTCTTCGACTGAAGTGTTAATAATTTTTATCGAATACAGGTTGAGTTTTTACCATTTTAAACAGGAAATACCGGCAATATGTAACGTTTATATCGTTATCCCAGCCATTCTTCAATAGTATGAGCGTAGAATACGGTCAGCCACAGGAATGGGGCGCGCAGCAGGTATACCAGCCTCAAAGGCCTGAAAGACCTCTAGGAGTAACGATCCTAGCAGTACTTTCAATCCTGGGAGGAATACTTTTCCTACTCTTAGGAATTCTGGCCAGCGTGCTCGGCGCCGCCTTCGCCGGGACGATGATGACCGGCATGAAGGGCCTACCACTGTTCATATTCGCGGCTGTAGGCGTGGTGTTCATCATACTCGGTTTAATCGAGCTTGTCGTGGGCTGGGGGCTCTGGAAGGGTGCTAGCTGGGCCTGGTGGGTGACGGTTATCCTAAACGGCCTAGGCGTAATCTTGGCGCTGGTATCGCTTGCCGGCGGAAATGTTGGGGGCATAGTGACCCTGATAATAGACGCCGTGATACTCTACTACTTCCTTAAGCCGCACGTGAAGGCCTTCTTCGGGGTCACCGCGGGCCCCACGACGTAAAGCCTCTTCAGCGGTAACGGCCGCCCTTTTTTGTATAAGCCGTGGCGTGCCGGGCCATTGCAGGTTTTTTATATCAGGGCTCGGAGTCCTCTAGGGGCAGCCTTAATGGGGTGCGTATTCTGCGAGATAATCCAGGGAAGAAGAGAGGCGCACTTCGTGTACCGCGGCGAACGCGTCGTCGCTTTCCTCGATAAATACCCCCTCTACGTGGGCCATACGTTAGTCGTCCCCGTCGAGCACTATAGAGACGTAACCGATACCCCGGACGACGTACTAGCGGAGATGTTCGCGCTCGCGAAGAAGCTGGTCGTGGCCCTAAGGAAGAGCCTTGGCGCGCCCGGGGTTAGGCTCGTTGTAAACAACGGTGCAGCCGCTGGGCAGGTGATCTTTCACGTGCACATGCACGTTATACCCTATGGCGTTGAAAAGGCGTGGCGCCGTCCACTAGATCCCGAGGAGGGTGAACGTATAGCACGGAGGATACGTGATGCGCTACAGGGGGCTTAGAGCCGCGGCGCTCTTCTCAGGGGGGAAGGACAGCACCTATGCGCTGCACTGGGCTTTCCTAAAGGGCTTCTCCGTGGAGGTTCTCGTCACCTTGAGGCCCGAGAGAAGCGACTCGTGGATGTTCCATAGGCCCGCCGTAGAACTTACCCCTCTACAAGCGGAGGCCCTCGGGCTCCCCCTCATAGTCCGCGGCACCTCGGGCGAGAAGAACTCTGAGCTTGGCGATCTGGAAGACGCTCTACGCGAAGCCGTGGATGAATACGGCGTGTACGGCGTGGTTACCGGGGCGCTACTATCCGACTATCAGAGGATGAACATAAACTTCGTGGCACATAGGCTCGGGTTAAAGGTTTACTCGCCCCTATGGAGAAAGAACCAGGCATCGTATATGAGGGACCTGGTGAGGCACGGCTTCAAGTTTCTCTTAACCTCTATAAACGCCTACGGTCTCCCGCCAAGGCTTCTCGGTAGACCTCTAGGAGAAGCTGACGTGGAGGAGATAATTGCCCGGGCTAAGCGGTACGGCTTTAACCCCGCGTTTGAGGGTGGAGAGGCCGAGACGCTCGTAGTGGACGCGCCCCTCTTCAGGTCTATACTTAGGGTACAGGGCCATGTTGAGAAGAAGGGCGAGTTCGAGTATCTCTACGTGGTCGACGATGCCTGGCTTGAGGAGAAAGAGGTGACCGGGTTTGGGAGGCCTGCTGCTAAGGAACTGTAGCCTAGTCGTCAAGAGGAGGGGGATTGTAGAGGAGGAGGTAGACGTCCTCATCGAGGATGGGAGAATCGTTGCCGTCGACAAGGGCCTCGGCGGGGGGAGCGACGAGCTCGACTGCAGGGGTCTCATAGTGATGCCCGGTCTCGTGAACGCCCATACACACGCGGCGATGTGGGCATTCAGAGGCCTCTTCGATAGGGGCGAGCTGCACGAGTGGCTCTCGGCGGTGTGGCGGGTCGAGCCCAAGCTGACGTGGAGGCTTGTCTACGAGGCGAGTAGGGCGGCTGTGGCGGAGATGCTTATGAACGGTGTAACGGCCTTCGTCGACATGTACTTTCACGTGGATGCGACCCTCAAGGCTGCGGAAGAGCTTGGCGTGAGGGCATATACGGGGCCAACGCTCGTGGGGGGCCTCGATGAGGGTAAGATTAGGCGGGCGGAGGAAGAGCTGGCCTCCATCACGCGCCGCGCGACGCTGGGGGGAGCTGTGGTTAACGTCCATGCCCCCTACACGTCTAGTGTCGAGGTTTACAGGGAGGCTGCGAGGCTTGCCGAAAGGTACGGCGTACTGCTCTCCACGCACGTCTCGGAGACCAGGGACGAGGTTTACGAGGTGAAGAGGAGGTACGGCGTTTTCCCCGTAGAGCTTCTCTCTCGGATAGGCTTCCTAGGGCCCCGCTCCTCCCTGGTTCATCTAGGGTGGGTGACGAGCTGGGAACTGGAGGAGATTAGGAGGAGTGGGGCTACGGTGGTTCACTGTCCTTCAAGCAACATGAAGCTTGCCACGGGGGGTTTTCTCCCGCTAAGGGAGATGCTCGACTCGGGGATCAACGTCGCGCTCGGCACCGATGGCCCTGTAAGCAATAACACGCTGGACATGTTCCGCGAGATGAGGATGGCGGTTCTACTAGCCAGGAACAACTATTGGCGTACCGACGTAGACGCGTGGGGCGCTTTAGAGATGGCCACAGTAAACGGGTACAGGATGATAGGTCTCAAGGGAGGCGTAGTGGAGCCGGGGGCGGCGGCGGATCTGGCTCTCCTCAACGCGTCCTCGCCGAGACTGGCCCCCCTCACCGCGAGGAGGGCTGTAAGCCACATCGTGTACTCGGCCTGCGGGTGCGACGTAGCGTATACGGTGGTGGGAGGATCCGTCGTATACGGCCCGGAGAAGCGCGGCGCGCTCGTCGACACTATAAGGGAGGCCGGCGCAGTTCTCTCAGAGGTTTTTGGGTAAACGCCCCGGCGGGGCGCTTTTTTAAAATAGCCTCCGGCTCTATGCTTAGAGATGAAGATATTCATAGCCGCGCACTCTCATATAGACGCGGCGTGGCTCTGGACGCTTAACGAGACAATAGACGTGTGCGCTAAAAGCTTCGACAAGGTGCTCCGCCTCCTAGACAGGCATCCCGGGGTAGTCTACGTCCAGAGCAGCGCGTTATACTACAAGTGGATGGAGGAGCGCCACCCGGAGATATTCAGCCGTATACTCAAAGCCGTCAAGGAGGGGCGCTGGAAGGTGGTGCTCCCCTATGTTGAGAGCGACGCCTACATGCCATCAGGCGAGACACTCATAAGGGGGATAGTGTACGCTCAGCGCTATTTCGCGGAGAAGTTCGGCGTAGAGCCTAAAACGCTGTGGCTGCCCGACAGCTTCGGCTTCTCGTCAACACTGCCCTCGCTGGCCGCGGGGTGCGGGGTAAGATACTTTTACACGCAGAAACTGAACTGGAACGACACCATACTCTTCCCCCACAGAGTCTTCGAGTGGAGGGGGCCCGACGGCAGATCCCTTCTCGCCTACATCTCACCCGGAGGATACTCGGGCCCTCTCTCAAAGGAAAGGGTCGAAAAGGAGGCGGAGGAGATGAAGAGGCAAGGCGTAGACGCTGTTCTAACGCTCTACGGCTACGGCGACCACGGCGGCGGTATCGACGAGGAAATGGCCTCGGCCGCGGATAAGCTGGTCGAGGAGGGATTCGTGGAGCCCGGCGGCCCCGACGAATTCCTACGCTTCATAGAGGAGGCCGGCTATAGGCTCCCCGTATGGGAGGGCGAGCTGTACCTCCAGTACCATAGGGGCGTCTGGACGACGCAGGCAGAGTTTAAGAGGAGGTTCCGCCAAGCGGAGACGCTACTCATCGAGGCGGAGACTCTATACTCGATTGCGTCGATGACGGGCATCGCGGGGGAGCGCGGAGCTAGACTGTTGGGGGAGGCCTGGGAGAGGCTACTCACTCTCTCCTTCCACGATATAATCTCCGGCTCATCTATAAGGGAGGTCTACGAGGAGGGCGAGAAAATCCTCGCAGAGGTCAGGGACAGGGCGCTCGGCGTGGCTGCGGCCGCCATGGACGGCCTCATAGGTCTGGGCGACACTAAGCCGGGCAGGCTCTACGTCTTCAACACCTTGCCGTGGAGGCGTGAGAGCGTCATAGTTCTCGAGGAAGGCGTTGTGCATGCGGGCGAGATGCCCCCTCTCGGCTACACGCCAGCAGCCCTCGAAGAGGGATACAGGGTAGACGTGGAGGAGAACGGCAGCGCGTTAACGGTTTCCTCTAAAAGGCTTACTGCCTCCTTTGACAGGAGAAGCGGAGCCTTAGTCTCACTGAAGGCCCGTGGGAAGGAGTTTCTCTCAGCCCCCGTCCTGCTCAGGGTCTACGTAGACGAGCCCTCTCCGGGTAGGCGCACTATAATAGGCGACATAGACGCCGTTGTCTTCGACGCGTGGGAGCTCTACCACCTCCATGGAGCCGGGGGAACGAGCTTCACCGTACTTAAGACCCCCGAGGAGGTCAGGGTTAGAAGGCTAGGCTCCCAGGTCGTCGAGGTCGAGGCGAAGTACAGGTATACGCAGGAGGGCCGGCCGGACAGCGTCTTCACACTTACCTGGAGGGTTGACGGGGCGTCGCCCTGGGTGGAGCTTAGGATACGGGCCGACTGGCACGCGGCCCACAGGCTTGTGAAGCTTGTAGTGCCGTTACCCCTTAGAAGAGGGGAGGCATACTTCGGGCAGCCCTACGGCTGGGTCAGGCGTAGGGCCCCCTGCTCCCCGGATGCGTCCCTCTACGACTATGCAATGTGGGAGGTGCCTGCTAACAAGTGGGTCTACGTGCCCTACACTAGCGGCGAGGGCCTCTTAACGGTTAGCGATAGCATATACGGGTACAGCTTTAACTGCACGGAGCTTGGGGCCAGCGTTATCAGAGCCCCCCACTATCCACGCCCCCTCGCCGGCGGCGACGAGGGCTATACGGATCAGGGCGTGCATGAAGCCAGGATAGCCTTAGCGCCCATGTATAGTGTAGGCGGAATGGATGTGATAGAGAAAACCGCCCTAGAGTTCCTCAGACCACCTATGCTTTGGCGCGCCGAAAGGGAGGGCTCCGGGCTCTACAGTGAAAGCTACTCGGCGGCGGAGGCGAGAGGCGCCATCCTTACCGCCATAGAGCCCCTGAGCGGCGGAGAATACCTTCTCAGGCTCTACAACCCGGAGCCTGTGGGCGTGGAAGCAGAAGTCAGGCTGCCAGCCCGCCTTATAGGCGCATGGGAGGCTCTTCACGGGGGGAGGCCACTCGGCGAGGCAGTCTACGAAGAGAACAGGGTCAAGGTGAAGATGAGGGCAAGGAGCGTGGCCACGGTCAGAGTGAGAATTGAAAAAACACTGTCTTAGACTCCTTTTTATGCACTCTACCTGTATCCGCTCGACGAGTAGTTTTCCCGTGGAGCGTAGCCCTGCGCGAAGCCCCAGTAGTATTCGTCGAGTAGCGCCGCCTGCAGTATCTTGTGGCTGTACCAGAGCATCGCCGGGCCGGCTATTATCACCACTAGGAGCGCCGCGGGGCCTATTATGTAGCCGAGCAGGTTCCACGTGAAGTGTATGGCCATGCCGTAGAACATGCCTACAAGCGCTTCGGGGATCCTTATCGGACGGCCGGTCATTTTGAGGTATCCGAGCCACCACCCGGCTAGGCCCACGGTGAACATGTGCATGAGAATCGTGGTTGCGCGTAGGAGCACTATGCCCATGCCTAGCCTCGCAAAGCTCCTGGCTATGTAGAGGACGTTCTCCGCCACGCCGAAGCCGAGGCCCGCCATGGCGCCGTAGAGGAAGCCGTCCAGGTGGTCGTTGAACTCGTTCCTCGTTGCGGGTAGGGTGGCTAAGAGGTAGACTCCAATGAACTTTGACGGTTCCTCTGTGAAGGCGGCGCAGGAGGCGAATCCGCCGCAAAGGTAAGCCACTATGGTTTCGTTGAGGATCAACGCTATAATCGACGAGAACACTCCCCAGGCAAAGGCGAAGAGCACTAGCCACAGGGGCTCCGGCTCAAACCTGTCGTGCTGGTATATGTACCACATGTAGGCTCCAGCCGGTATAAGCGCGTAGATGAGGGCGACCAGCGGCGAAACAGGGTACCGCGACGCAAGCGCGAGCACTAGGCCGACACCCATCAAGAAGAGAGCCGCGGCCGCCATCACGTACTTTCCGCGTTCAAGATACGTCTTCAGCGGCAGGGTAGCGTATACCTCTCTGGAGACGTTTAGTATAGGCCGTCTCTTCTTGAACACGAGGTTGTAGAAAGCGGTGAGGTCTGCCGCTAGGCCTCCGCTGGGGGTAGGCACCGCGCCGGCCATGGTTCTCCTGACGGACGCGAGGCTCCTGTACTGGAACACGTAGCCGCAGTGGGGGCAGCTTGCCGCGTTTATAGGCACCTGTGCGCCGCAGCGCGGGCACCTCTTATAGGCGAGCGGGGCTCCGCACTTCATGCAGTACAGTGTGCCCGGGGGGTTCGGCGTCCCGCATCGTGGGCAGACGATGTACCCCTGCTGGGCGGAATATTGCTGAGCCAACTATCTCCCCTCTCCACCTACCCGGCGGCTTTGATCCTATATTTTTAGGGGTTACCGCTCCCGGTAAAACCACGCGGTATCGAGGCGGTGTATGCTAGGCCTGGGCTTCCCTGGAATGGATGCCCGGGGCGACAGAACCACGCTGGGCGCGTACAACGGCGCTCAGCACGTTTTTCCATCTCACGCCCCGGGGAGGGGTCGTCTCCGCGGGGCTTCCTCATAGCGCCGCCATACATCGGCTGCTACCACGTATATAGGCTGCGGCGGCGTAGAATATGGTGGGTGGCACCAACGAAAATTGTTAAGAGAAACGGGAAACTGGAGGACTTCGACGTGGAAAAGCTTAAAAAAGCACTTCTCAGGGCGGGCGCCTCCGAGGAGGTCGCTAGCGACATAGCCCGCTACGTAGCGGCCCGCGTCCACGAGGGTATGACTACGGACGAGATAAGGAGGCTTGTAGTCACGAAGCTCGCAGCAGAGGATCCGGCCGCGGCCGAGGCCTTCAGGTTCTACGACAGGGTAGCTAAGGGCAGGATAACGTTTGAAGACGGCAAAATGGTCGTCGTAGAGAAGGGCAGGCTTTACCTGGGAAGAGAGGTGCGCGACATAGGGCCTAAGGGCCTGAGCAGCGTTGAAGAGGTCGAAGGAATCCTCGAAGAGCTGGAGGAGGATCTGCGGTACGGGGTGCCCCGGAGAACTATAAATGCTAGGCTGTACGCGCTATACATGGCGGTCCTAAAGACGGGGAAGATGAACGCTTCTGATAAGAAGCGCGCCGTGGAGGCGATAAACAATTTCCGCGCCAGGCTGGGCTGGAAGCCTTATACGCCGAGGAAGCTGGGCTAACTATATATCTATATCCCCTGCCATCTTTGGAGGGGGATGAGTTTTCCTGGCCTTTCCGACCCTAGCGATGGGGAGATCCGGGTTTCACACGACCCCCTATTGCCAGGTGTGTGCCGTCGCAGTTGACCCCCTCGTCGTGGAGGAATACTAGTCCCTCCCTGCACGTCGCAAAGGTGAGCCCGAGCCTATGGGCTTCTTCCCTGACGATCCTAAGCGTCCTCAGCCTATAGTCGCGTGGAGCATACCTGTAGCCGTGTATCCTCTCCCCCTCTTCGAAGTATAGCCTCCTATACTTGGACTCTAGATCCGGGAACTCTCTTATAATCCTTGCAAGATTGTCTGGTTTCACCTTATATATCGATGACACGACGTGCCTAGCCCCAGCCAAAGAGGCTGCCTCTAAAACTTCCCGTATGCTTCTACGGTCGTCGGTCAAGCCGGGTAGAATGGGGTCCAGCCTCAGCACCACGGGCACACCGCTCCCTGAGAGCACGCTCATCGCCCTTATCCTCTCCTGGGGCGGGGGAGCCCCTGGCTCCAGCCTTCTAGCCAGCCCCTTGTCCATAGTGGTCACCGTTATTGAAACAACGCTCCTCGCCTTCGACAGTATATCTACGTCTCTAGCCACGAGGGAGGACTTAGTCACAACCTCTACCACGTGACGCTTAGACAGTAATCCTAGGAGCCTCCTCGTAAGCATAAGCCTGTCCTCGGGGGGCGTGTACGGGTCGCTGCTACTAGAGACGTTGATTATACTGCCCGGGGGTATATGTGCTAGGTCGCGGGCGACCCTCTCAAGAAGCCTCTCCTTAGGCCTCGGGTGGAAGAAGTCCCGTATATAGCTACTTGCATAGCAGTAGAGGCACCTGTGCCCGCACCCGGTATAGGGGTTAACCGTGTACTTAAAGGGGCACGTACACAGGCTGCCTCTACGCCAGGGGTCGAAGGGCCTGACCACGTAGAGGCGGGGCAACGCTGCCTCACGCCCTCTCCTCGAGCTCGGTCACCGACACCTTCCTCCTGACCCCCCGGCTAAAGGCAGGCGCGGCTGCCGCGCCGCCCGTTATAATGCCTGCGAGGAGAGCCCATATACCGGGCCAGTGGCTCCCCGCGAGGGCCATAAAGCCTATGCCTCCAGCCAGGCCGGCGCCGAGCGTCGCGGCCGCAGCGCCAATTGCGAGGCCGCGCCCCTTCACTGTTTGCGGGTATTCAGCCCTTATCACGACTCCCGTGGCGCCGTCCACGTATGCTGTGTACTCGTCTCCCATGTACCTGTACCTGACTTCCCAGACCGGGTAGTGCGCTAGGCCCCGTGGCTGTACGTTTAGAACCTGTACCACGAAGTGGTAAACCTCTTTAAGCGACTCGGCTGCCTCGAGTCTCAGCCTTTCAAGTATGTTCGCCTTCGCTATTTCAAGCGCGTCAGCCTCATCGAGGCGTGGCTCGTAGTAAACGCTTGCCTTCATAATATCCGGGTTGAAGAACCTCCTTCCAGCCAGTGGGAAGGGGTAGTTTTCAAGAAGCCTGTCGATAGGCGTTTTTGAGGCGGGTATGGTTATCATTCTGCTCTCCTCTACCAGTATAGCCCTTTCCCCGTACATCCTGCTCCTCCCCTGGGCCTTCCCCACAGCCTTTGCGAAGAACATGTATACCGGCACATAGTGTAGACGGCGCTGCGTTATCGTGGAGTACTCCCTCAGACGTCTGGGCGCCGCGTACTGCCTGAGAAGGAATCTCATGAGCCTATCGTATGGGTCGAAGCGCTTGTCTACGGGGTAGTAGAAATGGGTCTGGGAAGGCTTTTCCGAGCCCTTCTCTGAGATCACGAATACGGCCCCGCAGTAGGGGCATGTAGCCTCGCCCGCTGAGGCGGGCACCTTAAACCTGGCGCCGCAGTAGGGACACACAACCTCCTTTAGCCCGGTCAACTTTCCTCCACCCTTGCTCCTTTAAACGCGGAGCGCGCCGTAGAATACGCGGCTCCGGCTAGCAGGAATGGTACGAAGAGGGCTAGAGAACTGTTCTTCTGCATGCCTGCGAGTACGCCGCTTAGAGGCCCCGAGACGAGGGAGATCAGGCTGGCCGCGCCGACGCGCTCAGCCCTCTGGGCCGCTGTTAGCGGCTCCGTTCTGTAGACGCATCTGAGATCCCAGCCCGTGAAGACCGCTAGGTAGGTGTTGTCCCTGTACGTGTACACGACCTCCCATATTGGGAGGTAGACAAGCCTTACCCATCTCACAGCGTCGACGCGGGCCTCGAAGAAGTCTATCCCGTCGCCCCGTCGCCTATACTCCTCGCGCAGCGCGTCCACCGCATCATCCTTTATGGACTCGAGCGCCCGCGTCTTGTCCAGGTCTACGCCCAGGAAGTCGAGTTTTATCTTCTCCCAGTCGAGTTTCTCCGAGGCGAGCTGCACCGCGCCGTCCATGTGTGCCGCGAAGTGTGCCATCGCGTTGTACGTGCCGGCGCCCGTGACCTGGTGCCTGGCCGGTATGTAGAAGATGTGCTCCCGGTCGATGCTCTCCTTATAGTACCGCGTCTCCACCCGATAGGAGTCTCCCTCCTTGACGTACACCCTCTTATACCATGAGGCGATGCCCGAGACGTGGATCTGGGAGTACCATGCGGGGAAGTAGACGCCTTCGACGTCGAGTATGTCCAGCTTAAGGGAGGAGAGATCTGAGTCGCCTGCAGCGAGCCTCTGGAAGGCGCCTATAACATAGTTTCGGGGCTGCGTGGGCACTATGTATACGTCGCTGAGCTCTATCGTCGAGGAGAGGATATTGGGGTACCCGCAGTACTTGCAGACTGTGATGAGTGTTCCTGGTCCAACCTCCAGCGGCGCGCCGCAGCGCGCACATGTATATACCGCCTGGGGTGACTCTGAGCCCGTATACATGGCTAATATACCTCTTGGCCCCGGCCCTATTCTTTCTTTTCCGCCTCTCGAGTCGGCTGTTTTATCTTATCCAAACTATTATTTACAGGTACGTGCTTCTTCCACCGGGTGATTAGTGCATGAGGATATGGGAGGCCATGAGCAGAGACGCGCCACGCGTCACGCCGGACACGAAGATAACTAGGGCGCGTGCCCTGCTCAGGAAAAGCGACAGGAGGATTGTCGTAGCGCTCAAGGATCCTCTCTCTAAGAAGATGGAGGGCTACCTGGATCGCCGCGACGTGCTGGTCGTCACATCGGCGAAATCCGATAAAACCGTCAAGGAGGTGCTCAGAGAGTTTCCCTACGCGCTACCGGAGCAGAATATAGAGGACGTCATAGGGGACATGGAGGCCCATAACCTCTTCGAGATCCCCGTCGTGAACGACCCTGTAGAGAGGCGCTATCTAGGCACTATAAGTATTAGGGACATGCTTCGCGCGCTCATGGCCGAGGGATATAAGCCCAAGGCCACGGTGGTCAACGAGATAATGTCGGTGAAGGACCTCGACAAGTACGTGCTCCCGCAGATGGAGCGGATAACCAAGGCATGGCCACGACTAGTGAAGGGCGAGGTTCCGGCGATAATAGTCGTAAGGGACGAGAAGAATAAGAAGCCCGTAGGCATCCTTACCCCCAAAGACCTCGTAGATACCGGGAAATGGTACTTCCGCAGGGAGGCTGAGAGGATCCTCTCGACGCCTGCCAGGATACGCACGGTGATGACGCGTGGCGTAATGGTCGCCAGGCCTAACACGCCGATAGAGTATGTGGCGGACATGATGGTGAAGAACGACTTCAGCGTGGTCCCCGTCGTCGACGAGGAGGGAAACCTCATAGGCGTAGTGACGCAGTTCGACGTGCTGCGCGCATACCTGGAGGGCGCCAAGCCTGAGAGGAAGAAGCTGCCCGCGGCGCCTACACCTATCGCCGTCGAGGCGGGCGAGATGCCCGTGTATCAGAGCCGCGGCTCCATACTTAGCCAGGTAGCGGTCGAGGCGAAGCCCCTGGAGGTATCCGGTATTACGGCCAAAGAAGCGGCTATCGAAGAGCTCCCAGCGGTAAGGGTTACCGACACCGTGGAGCACCTCCTCAACGTGATGCTGCGCCACAGGGTCAACCATGTAATAGTTGTTGACGAGGAAGGCCGCGTGGTGGGCAGCGTCTCCAAGCGCAGCCTACTCCACGCCATAGGCATAAAGGGGCCTCTGTGGAAGAGGCGTGCACAGGATAAGGAGTTCATCAGGGACGTGTTAAACGAGAAGCTTCCAATAGTTTTCGAGGACACTCCTATAGAGGATGTTGCCCGTAGGATGGTTGAGGCGGACAGCGAGATAGCACTTGTGGTCAATAAGCGGGGAGAACTCGTAGGCATAGTCACAAAGGACACCCTGGTCGAGGCCTTCCGCAGGATAGCCCCTGAGGGCCTCACCGTCGCCAATCTCATGGCTCCCGGCAAGATAGGGGTCGTGCACCCGCATCACAGCCTGGCACATGCGGTTAAGAAGCTTAAAGCGTACTATCTCGACGCCCTCACTGTTGCCGACGGCAACGTGGTTAAGGGCGTTGTCTCAGTGAGCCATCTGCCGTTTGTTGCTCTGGAAGACGCAAAGGTTGGCCATAAGAGTAGGAAGCTCCTCTGGGTGAGAAGGCTGGAGAAGGGCGGGAGGAAGGCTGGCAGGTATATAAAGATAACGCCACTGCTCGTCGAGGACGTGATGGTGCCGTTACAGGAGACTGTAAAGACGAGCGACAGCGTGGCGGCGGCGGTCGAGGCGATGCTCCGCCACGGGGTCGACGGCGTACCGGTGGTGGATGAGGAGGGCAATGTTGCCGGGGTCATCTCGAAGCTTGACATAGTGAGGGAGCTTGCTAGGAGCGCGACCCTGAGGAAGGAGAAAGAGGTTAAAGAGGCTAAGATAAGGGTGTAGGGTATGGAGGAGGTAAAAAGGCTCTTTTTTGAAGGCAGGAAGGGGTGGCGCATAAAGGTGTACGTCAGGCCCAGGAGCTCTAGGGAAGGCTTCGAACTGGGCGAGGACGGCCTCGTCTTCTATACGCCGGAGCCCCCCATTGGGGGCAGGGCGAATGCCGCATTGATCAAAGCCCTCTCGAGGGCTCTGCGAGTACCCTCGTCTAGGGTCGACATAGTATACGGGATTAGGGAGAAGAGCAAGGTTGTTGAAATAATGGAGAAAGACGTGGATGTTCTAGCCGAGAGGCTTAGCCGCGCGCTAGGGCTAGAGCGTTGAGGAGGTCCCTCTCAGTGATCACTCCGATAATTTTTCCCTCACTCCTCACAGCTAGCATTCCTACACCGTTCCTGCCCATAGACTCGAATGCCTCGCGGAGCGTGGCGTCTTCGGATATGGTGATTAGCTCGGGGGACGCTATTTCGCTCACATTTATATTCAATGCTTCATCTAACCTGCCGTTGACTGCGCGTAGGAAAGGCTTATCGCTGGCCAGGTAGCGGACGACGTCCATCGCCGATATGACGCCTATGGGTCTTTGAGACGAGGTTACCAGGAGCCTCCTGTAGCCCGTCTCCACCATGGTTCTCATGGCCTCAAGGAGCTTTGCGTCGTGCTCCACGGAGACGGGGTCACTGCTCATATGATCCTTTACGCTTCCTTTTAGATCATCTATAAAGTAGGCTATGACGTCCTTCTCTGATACGAACCCGGCGACTTTCCCTTGGTAGACTACTGGTAAGCCGCCAACATTGTATCTGTACATCTTCTCCACTACGCTGCGGATACTCTCTCCAAGTTCCGCGTAGACGACGTTTTCCTGCATTATTCGCTCAACTCTTTCGTTGTAAGCTTTGAATATGTTCATCTTATGCCTCTCCTGTACTATCATGTTAAGCGAGCCTCCGCCAAAGTAGTTTACAACATCGCTCGCCGAAACTATACCGGCCAGTACGTTGTCTCCAGAGACCACTGGCAGCCTCCTGTACCCCGAGTCGCTCATCTTCTTTACAAGGCTTCCAATAGTGCTTTTAAGTGGAATAGTCGCTGGTCTCGAGTTCATTATATTCTCCAGTTCGCTCTCGGCCTCGTAGATTCTCTGGGCAAAGTTCGGCTTACCGTCGCTCCGGAGGAACCTGGGTTCTCTAAGTCTCCTCATCATGCTCTATACCGAGGACTTGCATAAAAAGCCGAAGGACAGGCAAACTAATTTAAGCCTGAGACTTGAGATGGCTTAGGGGTAGTAAATGGGAGGCAGGAAGAAGCCTTCGATCTCTCAGCTGGAGAAGAAGGCCCGTAAAACCTCCAAGGGCAAGGAGGAGAAGAAGAAGGTTGAAATGACGCTTAACGCGAGCGGTGAGCTCACCCAAGTGTCGATGGACGCTATCATAAAGGAAGTAAAGAAGATGAAGTACGTTACGCCATACATTTTATCGTCAAAATTCGGAATAAAGATGAGCAGGGCGAAAAAGGTTCTAAAAACCCTAGAGGCGCAGGGTATACTCTCAGCGTATGACTTGAACCACAGGGTGCCAATATACGTGCCCGTGCGCCGCAAGTAGATGGGGAGCTGTTAGCCCCCGAAGACCTCTGCCAGCCTAATTTTCTTCCTAAGAGTATCTTTTAATTCACGAAGCTTAGGTGTGGCGTTTATAACCTCTAATTCAGCCAGCTCGACTAGGCCTCGCTGGTAGAGAGTCTTTAAGACTTCCCTGGGATTCTTGACGCCGCTCCTCTCCATATCTTTGTAGAACCTTAACATGCCTACGCTCCAATATGTACTAAGGTATCTCAACGCTTTCTCAAATTCGGGTTTTTCTAATAGGTCGCTTATCTCCTTCAACAATTCTTCTCTTCTGACGAGGGCTTCCGCGTCAGCATTTTCGTCTTTCCGGGCCTTCTCCTTCTTACTAGGGGGGCCAGCCCCCTCCTCGGGCTTTTTCTTTTTTTCAACTTCTCTAGGAGGATGTGTGAGGAAAGACAATATGTCTCCTCCCTTAACCCTCTTCCTTTCACGCTTTTGCCTCGGGCGTCTTGGAGGCTTAGGCTTGGAGTCTTTAGATTCTAAGGCTTTACCACTCTTCTCCACGAGGAAAGCTGAGATGCCATTGCGTTGGAGAGCTTCTCCGCCGCGCTCACTCATCACAGTGGTGCTCTCTTTTCTTCCTCCTCGATACCTGAGCCACTTAGGTATGTCGACGTTGAAAGTTTCATCTATAACTACCCGTTCGGGTGAAGCATCTACATAGTCTAGCTCCGCGACCTCGTTCACCAGAACGTAGAGCGTAAACACCAGCAGGCCCTTCTCCTCCCCCCACTTGGCGATATCCTCCGCTCTAAGCTCGCCTCTCTCTTTTAACAGGTTTATTAACTCCTCTGAAAGCTCTTCCAATTCTTCGCTCAAGTTTTAGGCACCCTTCAACACAAGGCCAAATAATCTATGCCGTACTGGCCGAAATAGGTTTACCGCTTATCCGACCAGAACTTTCTCGTCCTGGTGAACTCGGCCTCTGCGCGCAGAACCTCCGAGACTAGCGTCTCAATACTCTTTGAATGAGAGAGTATCCGTGAAGCCGTTTGAGGCCCTACACCATGACCGGCTAATACGAGGATCGCCTTATACCCGTAGGTTGCGAACAGCGACGCGGAGTGTTTGGCCTTCTCCACGAGTTTCTTCTCTTCGGGTGAGAGGGGGCGCCCCCTCTTCCACTTCTTAACAGCGTTGTAGGTCTCTTCATCATAGGGGCTCAGTACCGCGATGGCCCGGGAGCCGCATTTCGGGCAGGATCTATACACCTTGGCTGCGGACACCACCGTCTCTGTCTCCCACTTCCCGCAGTGGAGGCATACAAGCTTTACACGGCTTCTTTCGAGCCGCTTCTTTACTATCTCGACGACCTTCTTTAGAGGTACTGCCGAGGAAAGCACCCCGCTCCTAAGCACGGGTTTCTCGAAGACGAGCTGTGCCATCGGGCTAAGCTCACTCCTCACCACCACGTGCATCGCCCCCTCTCTAGAGATCTTCTCTAAGAAGGCTTTCACGGCATCCATGTCGAAGTAGTTGTGCACCGCCTCCCTAACAGCCTCGACGTCGAGAGGAGTGCCCCTCATGCGCCTCTTAAGGTTTCTAAGAACTCCCCTCTCCAAGCCGGCTGCCCTGCTCTTCTCCAGCACACCGATCCTGCCAGCTACATGGATCAGCTTCACCATATAGGCTCCGCTCTCCCTTACGGCCTCATAGTAGTTCCCGAGGGCCCAGGGTAGCCCCTCTCTTACTAGCCTGCGTGCTTTCTCGGCATCCAGTACACAGTCTGTGAAAAGGAGCACCCTGTAAGGGTCGGCGAAATAGCGGGCCCCGCACGAGTAGAATCCCTTGAAGGCGTACGCCAGGAGGAGCGCAAGGGCGTTGTTGCCCCTAGTCCCCAGGAAGCTGTGGATCACGAGCACGTAGCGCCCGCCGCTCTTCACAACCTCTATTAGAACGTCCTTATCGCTCGGAACCACGCCGACTTCTTCTTCTTGCTTCCGCAGTATCTTCCCAAGCTCTCCAGCGTAGCCTGGCGGAAGACCGTACATTCCTGTAACGTCCTGGCCCGCACCCATTCTCCTATAAAATGAGCCTACCTCCCTGGCAGCCTTATAGTCTACGGGCAGGGTCTCGCCAGTCCACATGGGCGGCTCGCCGAACTCTCCCCTATACTCTTCCAGCTCTACGAGGCTTCTCTCGTAGTCTATGTTCACTACCCGCCAGGCACGCCCCGACAATATTATCACGTAACCCTCGTCGAGCGCCGAGACAAATGCTTGGTCTAAGCGCCCTATCCTCCTCCTAGACGCTATGTCCACTGCAGCGAAGCTAAGCGTCTCCGGTATAGTCGAAGCCGCAGTGTAGTAGTATTCGAGTGTACGTCTACTCCTCCTGATCCTCCCATCTATAAGCCTGATCACTCTGATGTCGTCGAGGAATTCTAGAAGCCACTTGAACTCCTCCAGGCTCAGCTCCCAGTAGGGATACGCTTTTGTAACCAGCTCGTACGCCTCGTCGACCGTTAGCGAGCCATACTCCATTACGAGGCCTGCTACCTGGTGTGCTAGAACATCGAGCGGCTTTCTGAAAGGCCTTATTTCTTCGAGGTTCCCCCTCTCAGCCCTCCTTGCGAGCACGGCGGCCTCGACGGCGTCCTCGGTGTCTGTGGGAACAACGATGCCGCGGGACACCTCGCCGACCCTGTGGCCGGCTCTCCCGATTCTCTGTACAAGACGCATGGCCTGACGGGGAGACCCGTACTGGATAACCAGCCTTACGTGGCCTATATCTATGCCCAGCTCCAAGCTAGAAGTAGCGACCACAGCCTGTAACTCTCCCCGCCTGAACTTTTCCTCAACTTCAAGCCTCTCCTCCCTGGAGAGGCTCCCGTGGTGCACCCTAAGTTTTATGCCGAAGTATTCCCTGAGTATCCTGCCTACAACCTCAGCGGTGTCCCTCGTGTTTGTGAATATTAGAACGCCCCCCTGTCTCGCGTGCTCTGCGACTAGCTTCATTTTGGAGTAGAACTCCTTGGGTAAAGGCGTGGAGCCGCTTACAGGGGGAGGCTCAGCTATCTCTATCACATAGTCCTTCTCCCCCCTCCACTCGATGACAGCCCCGTGGTACTGCCCGGAGATGAAGCGTAGCGCCTCCTCAGGTTTAGCTACTGTGGCGGAGAGAGCTATAATGCGGGGGCGCCGCTTAGTAACGCGTTTTAGTCTCTCCAAGGCGACCGCGAGTTGGGATCCCCTCTTGCTGCCCATGAGCTCATGGAGTTCGTCTACAACAACCCATCTCACGTTCTCAAGGTATCCTCTCATTCTCCTACCAACTAGTAGGAACTGCAACGTCTCCGGGGTCGTTATCAAAATGTGCGGGGGATGCTTAGCCATGTAAGCTCTCAGATTTTTCGGCGTGTCTCCATGCCTCACCATCATGCTGTAGCCCAGCTTCCCGGCTAGTTCCTCCATTCTCCTATAGATATCCCTGTTAAGGGCGCGGAGAGGCGTCACATACAACGCGTAGACCGGCCGCCCCGCCTCTTCTACGAGTCCCCTCATCACGGGGAGCAGCGCAGCCTCAGTCTTGCCATGCCCCGTGGGCGCGACGATTAGGATAGAATTGTATATACGCGTATATCTTAGCGCCTTTACCTGAATAGGGTTTAGGCTACTATACCCCATGTCTCTTAGAGCCGAGACAAGTTTCTGGCCGAGCAAGTCTACGGGAAGCGCCATTAGTGACACATAACCACGACTACTACTGCAGAAAAAAGGCTTGCTGGGTTTAAAAGAGCCTCTAGGGCCTATGTTTTTAGAGCGTGACGGGGCGCTTCTCTCTCCAGCTGCGCCAGCATGCCTCGGCGATCTCAACAACCTTTAACCCGTCAACCCCCGTTATCGGGGGCTCCCTGTCTTCAAGCACTGATTTTACGAACTCCCTGTCCTCCTCCACATATGCATCGTAGAAACGGCCCCAGAACCATTTTACGCCGCCATAGAGCAGCCCCTCCTTTACTCCTAGGGCAAAGTTGGGGTCGCGCTGGCTGCCCACGTAGACTGTGCCATCCGTCCCCATTACCTCGGTCCTCAAGTCGTATCCAAACACGCTCTTCCTACTACCATGTATCATGCCGAAGGCCCCGCTGCTAAACGTGAAGTTTATTGTTACGACATCTAGATCACCCTTTTCCCGTATTTCGTCGTAGAGCTTTGCTCCTCCCTCCACATACACTTTGGATACCTCCGCTCCCATGAGGAACCTAGCCATATCGAAGTCGTGGCTAAGCATGTCTAGGAATATTCCACCGCTCTTTTTTGGATCAGCGGCCCAGCCCGGCGGGGCGCCGGGATCCCTAGCTATCGTAATGTAAACTAGGGGATCCCCTATTTTCCCCGACTCTATTTCAGACTTGGCCCTCCTGTATGCGGCGTCGAAGCGTCGCATATAGCCGACCATTAAGCTCCTCCCAGCCTTCTTGGCGGCATTGAGAACCTCCCTGGCCTCGCTGCTCGTAACAGTCATGGGCTTCTCGGTGAAGACGTGTTTCCCGGCTTCTAGGGCCTTTATGATCATGTCCTTGTGGAGGAACGTGGGAGTGGTTATGAACACCGCGTCTACGCTACTATCTTCTAGTAACTTGTCATAATCTGTGTACCACTTTACACCGTACTTCTCGCCTACGCCGCGGGCGAGGTCCTCTATGATATCGCTGACGGCGACTAGGCGTGCCTCGTCCACCCTGGTGAAGAGGATTTCCGCGTGAACTCTCCCTATTCTTCCGAGCCCCACAACGGCTACGTTCAGCTTCTTCATGCCTGGTCAAGTATTTTGCGTGAAATCAGCCTATTTCTCGATGACGCAAAAAAGTAATATGTTAGTCTATTTTCTCTATACTATCTATAAGCATGAGTGGAGTATACCTATCCTCATAGCCAGCTCTGGGGAGCAACACGGCGAGTATCTTGAACTTTTCCGGGTACTTCTTCTCGACACGTTTTATTCTCTCCACTATTTCCTCCACATATCTGAGATAGTCTTCTGAGCTTCTGTGCTCGTCTATCCAGTCATAGAATGCGTAGAGGAGGGCGCCCAGCAGTTTCCCCCTGTCTAGCTCGGGGAAGAGGGAGTACCTTTTTATCTCCTTTGCCGTCTCGATAATTTTGTCGAGGAGTACTTCGCCCGCCTCAGTTATCAGGCATCTTTCAGGGTCTATTAAACCTCTTTCACTAAGCCCGTAGGCTATGATATACGGGGTCTCGTAGCTGAATCCTATCCCCTCCCTTATGCCTGAGGGGGTCGCCCTTAATCCCCGGGTTTTAGCCTTATCAGCGAGTCTTTTAAGGAGGACTTGGAGCAGGCAATCAAGCTTTTTCCTATACTCCGTGTCACCACGATCTTCCATAGAGAACCTGGCATCTAGTCCCCTGTCATAATATATAAGATTTACTTTTAGAGTTCAGAGTAAACAATATTTATATACATCGTCGGGGGGTCAGCTACACAGGTGTATAGTGTAATGCCCCGCAAACCCAAGGCTAAGGCGAAGGCAGAGATAGACGTAGAAGAGATGGTTAAGGAGATAGTGGAGGAGGAGCCAGCACCCCTCGACCAGTTCAAGCTGGAAGACCTGGAGGGGGTGGGTAGGGTAACCGCTCAGAAGCTCCGCGACGCAGGCTACTACTCCCTAAGAGATGTAGCCTACGCCTCAGCCCACGAGCTCGCCCTAGTGATAGGCTCCGAGGAGCGCGCCATGAATATAATCAGGTCTGCGCAGCGCCTCCTCGGCTATGGACACGAGTTTATCACCGCAAAGGAGCTCTTCGAGAAGAGGAAAAACCTCGAATACATATCTACCGGAGTTCGTGCTTTGGATGGTTTGTTGGGTGGTGGTGTTGAGGTTGGTAGTATTACTGAGTTGATTGGTGAGTTTGGTGCTGGTAAGACTCAGGTTTGTCATCAGCTTGCTGTTATGGTTCAGCTTCCCCGTGGGTCTGGGGGGCTTGGCGCTAGGGCGCTATACGTGGACACAGAGGGCACCTTCAGGCCCGAGCGCATAGTCCAGATAGCGAGGCACAGGGGCCTAGACCCCGAGCAAGCACTAGAAAACATCGTATACGCCAGAGCATACAACAGCGACCACCAAATGCTGCTTATAGACGAGGCGAAGAAGATTATCGAGAAGGAGAACATAAAGCTAGTAATAGTTGACAGCCTCATTAACCATTTCAGGTCAGAGTACCCTGGCAGAGAGAACCTCGCCTCCAGGCAGCAGAAGCTTAACAAGCATATAAGCCAGCTCCACAGGCTTGCAAGCCTGTATGAAGTAGCTGTTGTGGTGACAAACCAGGTCATGTCGGCGCCCGACGTGTTCTTTGGAAACCCCATGAGGCCCGCGGGCGGCAACATTATGGCGCATGGATGCACCTATAGGATATGGCTTAGAAAGGGCAAGGAGGGTAAGAGGATAGCCAAGATAATTGATAGCCCAATGCATGCTGAAAAGGAAGCAGTATTCGTAATAACGGAGAACGGCTTAGAGGACCTCTAGCTTGCAGGTTAATACAGCGTCTTACTAAGCTAACTTTTTCCCCTCAGGCCCCAGCAGGTTTACTCGTGGCCGGCGGATCATACATTATACTAGTGAAGCCCTCGGAGAACGCCGGTAGGGGCAGGATAGCGCTGGATCCAGGATCCATGTCGAAGGCCGGGCTAGCTGAGGGTATGCCCGTCGAGGTCACCGTGAACGGTAAAAAGCTCGCGCTGCTCGTTGAGAAGAGCAGAGAGGGTGTGGCGGCGCTTAATGCCGGAGAAGCGGGGGGAATAGGTTTACGCGGTGAAGTGCTGGTTAAGATGAGAAAGATTAAGGTGCGCGAGCTCCGCAGTGTGACTCTGAGGGTTGAGGGTAGCGGGTCAATAGACCCTTCGCGGCTAAGAGCGTTCCTGGTTCTCCGGCCCTTGGCAAGGGGTGCATCAGTGTTCCTGGGAAAGGAGGGGAATTTCGTCGAGCTGAGGGTTGTGGACTGCGAGCCAGAGGACGGGATAGTCTCGATGAATACACGCATAGTTATCACGTAGGTTTGCCACTAGTTTGCATTAATGTTAAATATGCAGTATTAGCTGAGTAATTTGTACACCAAAATGAGAAAGATAAGTAAGCACTCTCTCACGCCTACCGAGTATAAAATTCTTTCAGCTGTACCGAGGGCTAGGAGTTACGCTGAGATTTCACGCATGGCCGGTATAAGCACCTCCTACGTCTCCAGAAAGATAGAGGAGCTCTACGGCAGGGGCTTCAGGATTAGAGGGATATTTGACCTTGAAGCCTTAGGGCTGAGCGAGGTCTTTCTTCTAGCGGAGTACGACGACGAGATCTTTTCGCCGCCCAACGGTGTACAGATACCGTATATTCTTAGGAAGATAAAGTACTGGCGCGGCAAGACGCCCTTAATGGCGATCTACGCCGCAGTGCCCGAAGGGCAGGAGGAAGAGTTCAGCGAAGCACTGGGGCTTGAAGGCATCTTTCGCCGCGTAGTCATGACTACCCGGTGGAGGATAGATACCGCCAGACTGACGGAGCTTAGAAATGGTATCCCCGTTTCAGCCTATGAGAGGCTCAGCGAGGTGTACGATAGCATAGAGCCGTACGAGCCTAGGGCCAACGAGAAGAGGGTGCCCGACAGGGTTGATACGTGGCTTATAGCGGAGCTTATGCGCAACCCCTACGTGAAAATAGCTAGCAGGCTAAGGTATGTAGGAGTAAAGCAGCAGGTGGCCAGCTACCATCTCTCAAGGCACGTCGAGAGGTTTATAATATACAACACTGTGCGCATCAAGGAGAGGGCAAGACCCCCCTACAGGCTTCTAGGAATAAACGCCGCAAAGGGCGAAGAACGCAGGCTCGGAAGAGCGCTCGCACAGGCCCCCGCGGTGTACGAGGCCTACGTGCTAGAGGACGGGATTATCATGGCGCTCGTGGAAGCATACAAGTGGGAGGAGGGAGACCTGTACCGTCTTCTAAGAGACTCGGAGTATGTGGAGGACTTCGAGGAGATGGGGTTCGTGATGGAGGAGCCGCGGGCCTACTCTACCCCATACGGGAACGTGGTGACTGAGAAGAGCTGGATTCTGGACCCCCTCTACGCCTCGCTTTACACCATAAAGAGGAAGACCGAGAACGTATCCCGGGACTACTTCGTCTACGAGCTAGACTAGCAGCCGCCCTGAGGCCTTCTAGGGCCAGCGCTCTCCATCCCTGAATAGGGGAGAGGCCCCCGGGATCCCTAATGTAAACCTCTATCTCAGCGGTGAAGTTTAGCTCTGCGAGAAGGCCGTACAGGCTCGCCTGGATCTTCTCACCCAGGCCACGGGCCATGTAGCTCTTGTACTCTACTACCGCGTAGGGCTTGCCGCGTCTAAAACACAGCTGGTCCGGCACGCCCAGGAGCCACCCGAACCTGAAGCGCCAGGCCAGAGGGAAGGGCGTGCATATCTCGTCATATCCCAGGACATCGTATGGATCGAACCCCCATATCCTACTGTGAAGCCTTCTCCCAGCCTCTACCCCATTGCCTCTACTTTTCCCAAACTTCCCGGCGGCGCGTGAGACGTAGACTTTATCCACGCTGTCGGCTGCCTCCGCGTACCTGTCTAGAGCCAGCGATATCTCTTCGTACACGCTAGGCATCATGGAGTCCGTCCTCCCTTATAGTGAAAGTGACTACCGCCTTCCGCGGAAGCCTGGGGCTGTCAAGTACCTCTATTAGATGCTTCTCACCGCTTCTACGCATGAGAAACCTATGCGTGGAGGCATGCGCTATTATGTTTCCGCCGGCTGGAAGCTTCACCGCCCCGAACGGCGTCGGGCTGCTGAGAACCTGGTTTGTTATAACCGAGGCGGCCTTATAGACCCTGCTGAGCCTCTTAAGCCAGTCTAACATGTAGTTTATCCTCTGCTGCCTCCTCGCAAGCCATTCTCTCCCTCTGAACTGAGCCCTATACAGCGCGATGACGCTATCTATAATCACAAGCCTCGCCCCCTCCTTAAAGAGGCGGGGGAGCATTCTTACAACCATCTCCTCCAGCTCGTCTACACTTATCGGCCTCATAACATACACGCCCTCCAGCGGCCTCTCTACACCAAACCTTCCGCCAATAGCCTCCACCCTACCCGGGCTAAATGTGCCCTCTGTGTCTATGTACACTGCCTTGGCCCCGAGCCCTCCCCTCTCAGGTGGAAGCTGTACCGTGACGGAGAGCTGATGGCAAAGCTGGGTCTTACCGGCGCCAAACTCTCCGGCGAACTCATATATGTCGTACACCGCCAGCCCGCCTCCCAGAAGCCTGTCAAGCCCCTCCAGCCCGCTGGTAAACATGCTGCGTGAAGCCAGGAGGCCAGCGTACTCCGAGCCTATATACGCCCTCGTCTCCCACCCAGAGATGCGCCTAGCCGCGCGCACTACTCTCAGCGCCTTCTCGAAGTCTAGGCCGGCTATCTCCTCCAGCTCCTCCGGGTTATACACTATTAGATCCTCTATCTCCTCTATACCTGCGGCTTTAAGCCTAGCAACGGTTACGCGCCCAATGCCGGGCTCTCCCACGAGTTCATCTATAGGAGTACCCATCTACACCACCCTGCAGAGCGGCTCCCCATCCAGGTAGATAAGCCCCTCCCCCTTCACGTGCAGTATTTTCCTTGAAAAGGGAAGTCCCGCTAGACTCGGCCCACCCATCGCCACAACCGGCACAGCGTATACCCGCCCCACTCTGTCCATAATCGACACGGCGTAGCTGAGCCCCTCCCCTGCATGGACTGTGAATCTCTCATCAAGCCCCTCGACCAGGACGCCCCTCCTAAACTCTTCGAGAAGCCTAGGCAGGTCTAGCAGCAGATATTCTAAGAAGTCCGCATCAAGGAGAGGAGGCACCTTCAACGCGCCTTCAAGGTTTACGTCTAACCCGGAGACCAGGTTTGCGCCGGGGATGAGCGGGATCCTAGTGCCGGGGCACGGTGAGATCTCCACTTTAAGCGGAGAATACCCGGGCTTGGCCTCTACAGCTAAAGCCTTCAGGTGAGGCCACATTTTTCCGAAAATGCGGGCCCCCTCCTCGTCTGTAAACACGAGTATGTGGGGGAGACTGAGGCTGCTCTTGCCTATCAGGATGCTCTTAACCTTCAAGCCCCATCCTCCTCCTAGCTCTATCAGCAATTATTTCTAGCCAGGGGTTTTCAGGCCCGGAGACTATTTTTTCGAGTCTCTCTATTTCGGCTAACGCGATGAGACCCTTCCTTGTGGGCTTGACGTATATAGTTCTCCCAAGTTTCCGGGTCTCTACAAGCCCCCTCCTGGCCAGCATTTCGACGGCTTCCCGCGCCTTTCTACCGTTTGTCGTAATCCCGGAGAGATTCTTCCCCTCGCGCCCTATCTTTGAGAGCCAGAACACTATCTTGGGGAGCTCGTCCACAGGTCTTATTCCGAGGACAATTATAAAATTGTTACTTTAACATATAACATTGTTATGTCTAAAATGTATATACCAGGAGGTGCCGGGAGATACTGGGGGCCGTGAAGAGTGACTCCAATTCCGACACGCTAGATGGGGTGTGGTGACAACTCTGAGCCCTCCCTCTCAGGCTCCTTGACGTAGAGTAGGAAGAGGACTAGGGCCAGGTAGCCCAGTATCGATGATACCAGGAAGCTCAATGCAACCCCCGGTAGAGGCCCTATGCTCGTCTCGGCGAACATCTTGTAGAGCGGTCCTCCTATCAGCGGCCCCAGTACGGCTCCTATGTTGAAGTACATCTGCAGTGTCCCGAAGACCCTCCCCCTGAGCTGCTGGGGTACAAGGTCTGCCTGGAGGGCCCTGAATGCTGGGGTGTAAGCGTTAAAGGAAACGCTCCTGAGGGTAGCCACGGCTGTTAGGCTTTCAACGGTACGGGCGAATGGTATGAGCAGGGTCGCGGTCCTGGAGGTCAAGATGCCCCACGCTATTAGAGCCCGTCTACCTATCCTATCGCTTAGATATCCTGCCGGGTATGTAGCGAGTAGGCCGGCGATGCCGGAGATGAGCGTTATGTAGGCTATGGCAGCTGGGTCGGATGTCACGAACTCCACGAGGTAGAGTAGCATGAAGGGTGCTACGAGGCCCATGCCCACACCGTTCGCGAACCCTATGGCGTACAGCGCGTCGACGCTCTTCTTATTGACGCCTGTTAGACGCGCTGGTTCTTCTCTACGCCTCATCTGGTGGGGATGGTAGGCCTCCTTTATCAGTAACGAGATGAATATTGTGACCAGCCCGGCCACGGCTATCACTAGGAACGGGAACCTGAGTGCCCATCCCACGTCTCTTATACCTAGGAGGTATACTCCGGCCTTGTATATCGCTACTCCTAGGGCTGGTCCGCCTATGAAACTAAAGGTCGTAGCCGCCATGTAGAGTCCCATCGCGCGTCCACGTGTAGACGGCGTGACGCTGTCCATTAGTAGTGCTTCGGCGACGGGCCATACCATCGCACTAGCCACACCCTGCAGTGCTCTTACGACGTATAGCCATAGCAGGTTTGGTATGATGACGTAGATGAAGGAGATTAGTGCGTAGAGGACTACGCCGGCTATTATTATCTTCTTTCTACCAGCCTTATCGCTGTATATTCCGAAGAATCTTGCAAGGAACGCTCTGGTGAGCATGAAGAGGGCCATGAGTACGCCGAATTCTACTGCATAGTGTGCCGCGCCGCCGAGTAACCCTATCTCTTCCGGCAGCTCGGTGAGGGCGCCTACCAGGTATAGTAGAAAGTAGGGCAGTATAGCGCTAACCGCGCCGAAGCCCAGGTTCACCGTGAACGCTAGAAGCGGGAGTATTATGACGTTTCGTCTATACGGCGTAGCCAGCAGCTCTCCTAGACCAAGTTTCCCCCTCGAAGACATGGAATATCGGGTTGCGATATCGGATAGCGATATATAGCTGTAGCGGCCGTATGCCTTATCACGGAGCTACCCCCCTCAAGAATGGTCGTCCATAATGAGGGAAAATAGAGCGGCTCTCCTGATGGTAGCCGTTATAGCCTTCACTGCGGGGTACGCCGCCGCCTCTCTTCAGTTAAGGTGCCCCGTGGGCCAGCCACAGGCCCTGGTGGGTGAAGCCGGCATAAGGGTTCTCAACGATAGGAGCTATTATCCTGTTCTCATAAGCGTCCTTTCAAGCGCGAATAAGAGCATACACATATCGATGTTTTCCTACAAGAACGACCACGAGGTAATAGAGAGGATAACAGAGATACTTATCGCAAAGTCGCGTCAAGGACTAGACGTAAAGGTTGTGTTGGAGAACAGCATAGACTATAACGAGCTCGCGTATAGGAGGCTCAGAGACGCCGGCGTGCCGGTGAGATTCGACAGCAGGGCCCTTACAACTCATACCAAGCTTGTAATCGTGGATGGAAAAATAGTGTTCGTTGGAAGCCACAACTTCTCCTATAGCGCGATGGAGAGAAACCATGAGGCAAGCGTTATGATAACCGACCCCAAGGTCGCGTCGATAGAGGAAAGCTACTTTGAAAACATCTGGCGTGGCGGCTAGTGCGGCCATATATCCTCACCGGTACAGTATTGTGATGAAGTCGGCCAGAGTGGCGTTAGCGAAGCTTACGCTTAAAGTATCCATGAGGATCAGGCTTTGGCGTGCCCTCCGGCGGGTATACGGGGGTAGCGGACTGGAGAGAGTGATTGAAGACCTGGAGAGGGTAGAGCGGAAATACGATATCAATATAGACTAGAGGGGCTAAGGTTAGCCCAGTATGGACTACAAGGCGGTCTTCGCAGTCGCGCTGACGCTGACCCTAGCGGTTGTAGCGCTCTCGGCGGCATATATAGCGGGCTCAAGCCTTGGAGAGAAAACACCGCTGCCGAGCAGCGGCAACAAGGGGAAAACGGGGGATGAGAAGGGCGCCGCCTGGGTGCCCTCCGGAATAGCTGTCAGCTACGTGTGGCTACAAAACGGTGTCCGCATAGACCTGACGGTTTCGCGCCCGGATCCATGCCACAACGTCGGGCTTAAAGAGTACAAGGCTATTGGGAAGAGGCTCTACATCGAGCTCGCCGCGACTGGGCCGAGGCCGGGGACGTACTGTATACAGGTTGTGCCCCCGCCCTTCACGGCCTCCGTCTTCTTCCCAGTTGAAAGGGGCGTCTACACGCTGATAATCACGGTCAACGGGAAGCCGGTCAGGACGATCACTGTGACGCCTTAGGGGCGGGCCGCTTGGCTGGAGAAATAGGCAAGGTTCCGTATAAGGAGCTTGCCCGCATACTCGGGCTAAAGCCCTCCCTCGACGCATCACCACTAGAAAACATGCTTGCAGCGACGAACCCTGCCATAGGACTGCCGGGAGAAGAGCTAGGCTTCTTCGCCTACCACTACTCGGCCTCAAACCTCGCAGTATCCTTCGCCGAGCCCCGCTACATGCTAGTAGACGCGGTCTTCCCCCCAGGGTACCCCCTGGACGACATAACAGGCATTCTCGGGGATCTCTGGGAGGAGGCCTCGCGCTACGGCACAAGGATAGTTGGGGGCCATACTGCGAGATATAAGGGCTTGGCCCTCCCCCTTATAGCAACGACCGCGTTGGGTCCCCAGGTTAGGCCCCGAAAGAACCCGGCGCCGGGCGACCACGTGTTCCTTATAGGCCGGGCAGGCCTAGAGGCGGCCAAGCTGCTGGGAAATAAGGTGCCCCTAGAAGAACTGACCCCCCTACCCAAAGCCTTGTCCATGTTTCCCCTGGAAGAAGTCAAGTTCATGCACGACGTCTCGGAAGGCGGCATCGCGGGCTCCCTCATAGAGGTCGCGGAGGCCACTGGCCGCGCCATTAGGCTGTCAAGGCTCCCGGAGCCCCCACCGGGCCTCCCGCGAGACGTAGATATACTCTCGGCGCCGAGCTACGGCACGCTACTCGTGTTCTCGGGAGACAGGGACATATGCGGAAAAACAAGGTATGCGTGCATGGAGCTCGGAGTAGTGGAGAAGGGGCCTCCAAGGCTCCTGGTAGACGGCGAGGAGCTGCAGAGCCCTCCTCCAAATCCTCTATGGGAGCTTTACGGCGAAGAAGTAGCGGAGGATCCGGCGCTAGCAAGGGTTCACGCTGCCGCGCTCGCCATAGCCTC
>Ga0256833_1000489_pt1 | contig 31211 bp, 34 predicted proteins | sample 356284metaG_FD_190535 | JGI IMG/M metagenome (GOLD analysis project Ga0256833, IMG submission 190535) | Hydrothermal vent microbial communities from Mid Atlantic Ridge, Atlantic Ocean - 356-284 | ecosystem: Environmental > Aquatic > Marine > Hydrothermal vents | place: Atlantic Ocean: Mid... | reverse complement strand
ACAACATGGTGGACATGCCGACGCTCATAGTTGACCCCAAGAAGGGCATACTCGAGGAGATAAACGGGCCCAAGGACACGTTCTTCCTTGTAGAGGTCGGCGAGCAGCCGCCCCACGTCCACGAGATAGTCGAGACAAGCATGAAGGCAAAAGCTATATCGACAATATACTGCAAGGTGGCGAAGGAGAGCCTCGTGGAGAACCTCGTGGGCCGCTACAAGCAGGCCCTAACCCCCCGCACCGGGGGCGACAACGTGTAGCCACAGGGGCGGCCACCCCCGCGGGGAGGCCAAAGGGGCTTGACCGGGGCCATGGAGCAGCCGCTGCTCGGCCGCGTAGCCTGCGTAGACGCCAGGCCGCAGCCGCCGGAGAGGCTCGCCTCCCGCGCCGCCGAGGCGGGCTGCCGGGTGCTAGAGGCAAGGCTCGACCTCCTAGGCTACACCCGGGAGGAGACGCGCCGCCTCCTAGAGGAGGCCTCCTCCAGGGGCCTCAGGGTGATAGCCACCCTCCGCTGCGCCGCCGAGGGGGGCCGCTGGGCGGGCAGCCCCCGGGAGAAGCTGGACAGGCTCCTCCACGCGGCCGAGCACGGGGCCTGGCTGGTGGACGTGGAGTACCGTAGCCCCGTCCTGGACGAGGCCCTGGCCTCGCTCCCCGGCAGGGTGCTGGCCAGCATCCACCTCGACCACACGCCCTGGCCGGAGATACTCTACTCCTACGCCGGCGACATGATACGCAGGGGCGCGAGGATAGCGAAGATAGTCACGACCGCGAGGACACTTGGGGACAACTGGCGCGTGCTCGGCGTCAACGCCCGGTGGCCGGGCCGCGCCGCCGCCTTCGCGATGGGGCCGCGGGGGAGGCTGAGCCGCGTCATAGCCCCCCTGATGGGCGGTGCGCTCACCTACGCATCCATAGGGGAGGCGTCGGCGCCCGGCCAGCTCAGCCTCGCCGAGCTGCTCGAGGCCTGGAGGCTCCTCGGGGCCCTCCAGCCCCGCGCCGCTAGGTCTCCGCCTTCTCCCTCCGCCTAGCCGGGGGAGGCCCCTGGGGCGCCTGCCCGCCTGGGGGCCAGGGCTGGGGCTGCCAGCCTGGCTGCTGGGCCGCCCCGGGCGCCGGCTGCATGGGCGGCTGCTGGCCCCAGGCGGGCGGAGCCCAGCCCGCGGGCTGCCACGGCGGCTGCTGGCTCCACGGCTGGGGCTGCCAGCCGGGCGGCGGCTGCTGGGGGGAGGGGGGCGCCCACTGCTGGGGGTACGCCGGCGGCTGCGGTGGCCACTGTGGCTGCCCCCAGGCGGCCCCGGGGGCGAAGGCGGCGTCGTAGGCGCGGCGCACGTCCTCGTCTAGCAGGTGGAGGTAGACCTGTGTCACCTTGATGTCGTGGTGGCCTAGTAGCCTCTGGACGGCGGGCAGCGGCACGCCGCGGCGCAGCGCCTCGGTGGCGAACGTGTGGCGCAGCACGTGCGGCCTGACCTTGGAGGGTTCCACGCCCGCCCTCCTGGCGAGGCTCTTCAGCCTCTTGTAGAGGCCGCTGTAGCTTATCCCCAGCAGGGGGTCGTCCGGCCCGAGTCGGCGGAGCCGCAGCCACGCGGCGAGGGCGGCCTCGGTGAGGTCCCCGTAGTAGACGACGCGCTCCTCGCCGTACTTCGCGTTGCGCACCCTTATCGCGCGGCGCTGGAAGTCTATGTCGCGTAGCCTCACCCCCACCGCCTCCTGGGCCCGCAGGCCGGTCTCGAAGAGGAGGGCTACTATGAGGAGGTCGAGGGGGTCCCTGGCCGCTGTGAGCAGCCTCTCCACCTCCTCCCTTGTGAGTGCCTCCACGCGGCGCCCCCGGGGCTTCCGCACCACGGGGACCTTCACGTCGAGGCCGAGCCAGCCGAGGAAGCTCCTGAGGAACAAAGTATAGTAGTGCATGGTTACCTGCCGCTCCCTCCTGTCCCCCGCGCCTCCGCGGGGCCTCCTCAGCCCACGGGTGAGCCTGTCGTAGACCCAGCCGGCGACGTCGCTGCTCGTCACCTCTCTCAGGGGTTTGCCGCCGAGCCAGCCCAGGAAGTCCATCAGGGCGGCCCGGTAGGCCTTCACGGTCTTGCCGCTCGCGCCGGCCGCCGCGAGGGCGGCGAGGAACGCGTCGACGGCCTCCTCGTTGCTCCTCTCAAGTATCCCAGGGGGAGGAGGGGGTAGGTCAAAACGGGTCATAGCGCAGCCCGTGTGCGGTCTCTCCCCCCTGGGCTGGATACCGGGGCTCGGGCGAAATAACACGCGCCTCCGCAGGGCCTCTACTTGAGGGACGCTATCCAGGCCTTATAGAAGGCCTCCTTCATGAGCCTTATAACCGGCGATGTCGAGACGGTGTAGCAGCTGAGCCTCCACCTGCCCTCGCCCTCGTCGTAGTCCGCCTCGCAGGTGCCCGCGAAGCCGCTGCTGAGGCCGTAGTAGCCGACGCAGGTCATCGCCCTGGGGAGCCCCGAGACCACCGGCTCCCCGGTTGCGTCCGCCACTATCTGCTGGGCCGCGTACTCGCTGGCGAAGTGCACCGGCGTCCCGGCCGAGGGTAGCCCGGCTGGGGGCATGCTGTGCTCGCCGGTGAGGAAGACGTCGTCGTAGTCCGGGTGCCGGAAGCCCTTCGGGTCGACCCTGGCCCAGCGGGGGTCCTGTTTCCAGGCGAAGCCCTCGCTCTCCTCCAGCACCCTGGGGAGCCTCGACGGGGGCACCTTTATGAGGAGGTCGTACTTCTCCTCCACGTTGCCGGCCCGTATCAGCCTCCTCCTCGGGTCAACCTCCTCGAGCTTCTTTATCCTGACAAGCTCTATGCCGTAGCGCTCGTATATCTCGTTCCAGACCTTGGCGAACTCGGGGCTGAGCCTAGCCATCGGGCCCCGGTATGGGGCCACGAGCTTGACCTCCGCCCTCACGCCGCGCTTATGGAAGTGCTCGGCCAGCATCGTCACAGCCTCGTGGGGGTACATTCCGCACCTGTGCGGCACCTCGGGCACGAGAACCGCCACGGTGCCGCCCCGGAACCCCGCCAGCGCCTTGGAGAGCTCGAGGGCGCCCTCGAGGGTGTAGTTGTGGAAGCCCGCCTCCGCGAAGCCGGGGTAGGCCTCCCAGCCGTAGCGCACGCCCAGCGCCACAACCAGGTAGTCGTAGCCGTACTCGCCCTTGGCGCCGACAACCCTCCGGTTAGCCAGGTCTATCCTCCTAGCCTCGTCTATCACTACCCTGACGCCGAACCTCTCCAGGCCCTTTATCGGCGCCCTGACCTCGTCCGGCCTCGCGGTGCCAAACGCGACGTCGGCGTACAGGGGGCGGAAGTCGTGCCAGGGGCTATCGGTGACCACCGTGACCTCCAGCTCCTCACCCCGCCCCATGCCGTGGAGGAGATGGGTTATCGTCTTCGAGGCTATGAGGCCCCCCGTGCCGCCTCCCAGCACCAGCACACGCCTAGCCATAGGGGGAAGCACCTCCGGCGTCTACAACATCGCACCAGCTTACACTCGCGTATACTATCAAGCCATGGTTTAAACCCTGCGCCAGGCGAGAAGAGAGGCCACCACGCACGCCTCCAGGAAGCCAGCCGCCGCCCCCGGGAGGCCCCCTCTCTCCTAGGCCGTCCTCCCCGCGGGGGCCAGCCCTAGCCCGTGGAGGAGCCTCTCCGCGCGGCGGCGCACCCTGTCGTCGTACTCTACGAGCACCGCGTCGCCCGGCTCGAGAACGAGCGCCTCAATGTTGTAGGGCGTCAGCGCTACCCATTCCCCTCTTTTCCGCGCCGCGAGGGCCCTGGCGCCTATATCGTCGAGGGCCTCCGCGAGGGCCACGAGAGCGACCCGCGCCCTGGCGGTGTAGAGGGCTATCCTCTCCCCGGCGGCCTCGGTGACCGTGGAGAGCACCTCCCGGTACTCCTCCTCGGCCGGCATGACTATTATGTATGTCAGGGCGTCCGACACGTCCTCTATCCTGGTCACAAGGCTCAGCAGGAGGAACTCGTCCTCCAGGCCGAGGCCCAGGCGGAGCACTCTCTGCGAGTTCCTCACCCTCAGCTCGTCCATGAACATCTCTAGGTCGAGTATCTCCTCGGCGAGCCCCGCGTCCTGGGCGCGGAGCTGGTAGTGGGCGAGCTCGTTCATAACAAGCAGCATCTCTATCGAGGCCGGTATGTCCCGCAGCGGGCCCTCCTCCCGGTCGGGCAGGGGCCGGTGGCCGGTCCTCTCGAGCAGCTCGTTGACGGCCTCCTTCGCCCCCCTTACGTAGGCGGTGTCGCCCTCGCCTATCTCTACCTCGTTGCCCGGCGAGAGGAGCCAGCCGCCGCTGCCCCTCTTTACCGCGAGCACGTCCACCCCGTACTCCTCGAGGAGCTGGCCCACTGTGACCCCCTGCAGCCCGGAGACCCTGGCGACGGGCTCGTCGCTGAGCGCCAGTATCTCTCTCCTCGTCCCCGGGCTCAGCCGGTGCCCCCTCAGGGTCAGCGACGCCAGGTCCTTCAGTGCGTCCATTACCTTGTCTACAGCCATGACGTAGGTGTAGATGGGTGCCGCGTGGGTCGCGCCCTCCAGGCTCCTCCCCACCGCTATAGCGACGTGGGCGAGCAGCTGGTAGGCCACCTCGTCGATCTCCCTCTCCGTGTCGACTATGCCGGCCGCCGCCTCCTCGTCCCCCCACAGGAAGCCGTAGAGGCCCAGGAGTATAGACGCCTCGAGGCTCCTCCTGAGCCACCCCAGGGCCTCGGCCACGGTGACGGGCCGGTACCTGGGAGGCCTAGGCTTAGCGTGCAGTCGGCGATGGATCTCCGCGAGCCGGCCGCCGGTCTCCCCCTCCTCGCCCACGGGCACCAAGGCACCACGCGTCCAGGCAAGAGGAGTGGCGGCGTCTAGCGTTTAAGCCCTTCCACCCATGGCGCGCGGCGGGAGCCCCCCTGGGGCGCCGGGAGAGGGCGGCGGCGAAGTGGTAGCATGCCGTGGCTCAGCAGGGAGGCGGCCAGGGATCTCCGCGAGGGCCTCGGCTCCCTCATGCTCTGCAACCTCGGCGACTACGTGTCCGGCGCCTTCCTCCACCTCTTCAAGCCCCTGATAGAGAAGGCGCCCATCATTATAGCCCTCCTCCCCGCCGCCAGCGACGCGCGGGGCGACGTCTACTCCAGCTACGGCTCCAGGCTCGGCTCCCTCCTGCACCTCGGCCTCCTCTCCAGGCACCGCCGCCAGGAGCTGGAGACCCTCGCGGCAGTCATCGTGGCGGTCAACGCGTGGATAGGCCTGCTGGTCGCCCTCCTGGCGGCGGCTATGGGTAGGAGCCTCGACCCCCTGGACGCCGTGTTCGTCTCGCTCTCCTCAGCCGCGGCCTCGGCTGCCGTAATGGTGCCGGCTACCACGCTTCTCGCTGTGAAGTCGTTCCAGCACGGCTTGGACCCCGACAACCTCGTGGCCCCCATCGCCACGCTGTTCGGCGACATGGTCACAATACCGTCCATAGTGCTGGGCTACGAGGCCTCCGCGAGGCTCTGCGCCTGGGCGAAGCTCGCCGCCGTCGCCGCGCTCGCCGCCCTAGCCGCCGCCTTCGCCGCGAGGATACTCCGCCGCGCCGCCGCCGGCGACCCGGCGTACAGGAGGGCAGCCAGGAACATGAAGGAGGTCCTCGGCGTGGTGGCCGCCTCCACGCTCCTCAGCAGCCTCGCCGGGGCGCTGCTGCTCGCCAACCTCGAGACGCTGCTCGCCGTGCCCGGCGTGCTGGTCGTGGTGCCCGCCTTCCTAGAGGACGGGGGCGCTATAGCGACCAGGTTCTCCTCCAGGCTGGCCACGAAGCTGCACCTGGGGAGCCTCGCACCCAGCTGCCGGGCCACGCGCTGGGTCTGGGAGCAGGTCCTGGTGAACATGGCCCACGCCGCGGCCGTGTTCACCTCCCTAGGGGTGATGGGGGCGCTGGCCGCCTACTACTCGGCCGCGCCCCCCGTCTGGTGCCTCCGGGTGCTGGCAGCGGTCCTGGCGGCGGGCCTCGTCCTCGCGGCCGCCGTTAGCCTAGCCACCTACTGCCTGGCTGTGGCCTCGTTCCGGGCCGGCCTGGACCCCGACAACGTGCTGGCGCCGACCCTGACAAGCATAGCGGACATACTCGGCACCGCCAGCCTCGTGGCCGCCACTCTCCTCCTCCTGCGCTAGGCCCGGCGGGCGCTTTTTAGCCCCCCGCGCCGCCCCCAGCCGGGGCCCCTAGGCCCGGGTCTACGCGTGGTGCATCCCCGCTATGAGCCTCCGTGTCGTCCTCGCCCTGCTGCTGGCTGTCCTCCTCCTGCCGGCCCTGCACCCCTCCACGGCGGCCGCCTACATGGGCGTCTATTCTCCCCAGAGCCCTGGCTTCAAGCGCCTCGTGGTGTACTACGGGTGGCTGAACACGAGCAACCTCCCCTCCATAGACGTCGACGTCGTCGTGGTGGCTGGTACTGGCCGCGTGCTCCCCGGGGGTGACGACTACGGCGTGGTACGGCTGCTCCGCAGCCGCGGCGTAGAGGTTTATGCCTACCTCCACGGCCCCGGCGACGAGCCGGTCGGCTTGGGGTCAAGCTACCGCGCCATGGTGGTGGAGAACGGCAGCGGGACGCTAGGGGAGCGGTTCAGGCACTGGCTGGGCTACATAGAGGGCCTGGTGTCGCGCTACGCGGGCGCGGTGGACGGCGTCTTCCTCGACGAGTGCGACCCCTCCTACTTCGCCGACGAGCCGGTCGGCGCCTACGTCTCCTACTTCACGCGCGGCCTGGGAGAGGTGGCCGCCTACGCGCACTCCCTCGGCCTAAAGGTGTTCATAAACGGCGTCATGGGGTACGCCGCCTACGGCGACTACTACCTCTGGGAGGACTACGTGGACTACGCTACGCCCTCCGGGTACCGCGCCGTGGCGGGCTTCCTCCGCCGCGCCAACTACAGCAGCCCCCTGGAGTGGGTTAACGGGCTCTCCCGCTACCTCTACCTAGCCGAGCACGGCCTCCTTGGCCGCACCCTGGCGGTAAGCTTCGCCGACCCCAGGGCACCGGAGACCATCCGCTGGGCCAAGGCCGGCTACGCGCTGGCCAGGATAATGGGGCTAGCCGGCTGGGGCTACGCGAACCGCGACTACTACGCCGAGGGCGGCCCCGTGCCCGCCGGCCTCGTGGATGCAGAGGAGTACGGGCCACCCGTGAGCGGCCCAGGCTTCGAGGAGGAGAAGCAGGCCGCCTGGAGGGCCTTCGCCGCGGGCACCGTCTACGTGGACTACACCCACGCCAGCGTGGAGGAGAACCTCGTCTACCGGGAGAGCAGGGTCGTAGACGCCGTGCCCGCCGGGTACTGGAAGAGGCTCCCGGACCCCGGCGGCGTGGTGGTCGGCTACCGGCTGCCACTCCCCCACCGGGGCGGCGCCGCGGCTGTGCGGGGAGTCGTGCTTCGCAGCTACGGCTGGGAGGGAGTCGGGGAGGCGGTGTTTATGATGGCGGCCGTGGAGCACGTCTCCGGCGGCGCCGAGGTGGCGGTGGCGCCGCGGCTGCCCAGCCAGGGGGCCCTGGGCCCGCCCCGGCTGGCCCGGGTTCTCCCCCGCGCCGGCCTTCTCGGCCTCCTGTCTGCCGCCGCCTAGCGCGCCCCCCGGAGGGCCGCCGGGGCGCCCTTCTCGCTGGCAGGGGTTCCCGCTGCCCGGCCCTCAGCCCCGGGAGGAGCCGTAGGCCTCTTATTTTCGCCCGTGTAAGCTGTTGCCTGGTGAGGCGCTGTGCCGCGTCCATCTCCGGGCGAGCCAGCCCCGGACTTCGAGGCGCCGGCTCACGATGGCTCCCTGTTTAGGCTGAGCAGCCAGCGGGGCAGGATAGTGGTGCTCTACTTCTACCCCCGCGCCATGACCCCCGGCTGTACGCGCGAAGCCATCCGGTTCAACGAGCTGCTCGACGAGTTCGAGAAGCTGGGCGCGGTGGTTGTAGGCGTCTCCACTGACAGCGTCGAGAGGAACAGGAGGTTCGCCGAGAAGCACGGCCTAAGGTTCCGGCTGCTCAGCGACCCCGAGGGCAGGGTGGCGGAGCTCTACGGGGTGCTGAAGAAGGGCACCAAGAGGCCCAGCGCGCAGCGGGTCACCTTCATAATAGGGCCGGATGGGAGGGTGTACAGGGTGCTGGAGAACATTAGGCCCGCCGAGAGGCACGCCGACGAGGCCCTCGCGGCGGTCAGGGAGCTGGCCGGCGGCCAGCGCTAGCCCGGCGCCGGGCCGCCTCTTCTCAGCCTGCGGTACAGGTGGGCCGCCACGGCCAGGTCGAGGGCGGCCGTGCCCACGCTCTTGTAGGCCCTCACCTCTCTCCACCTGCAGGCCTCGCCGCCCGACAGGAGGCCCCGCAGCCCCACCACGTCCACCATTGACGCGTCGACGTCCCCCGCCTCCTCCATGACGCCCTCCACGGTGTCTGCTAGGACGCAGCCGGCCCGGAGCAGGGTCTCCGCGTCCAGCTCCCTCACGGGCCTCGGCGCCCCCACGCTCGCCACGAGGGCGCCCCAGGCGAGGAGGCGGCCCTCAACCACGGGCTCCTCGGCAGTCGTGGCCGCGACCACTATGTCGCTCTCCTCGAGCAGCCTCCTCCTCTCAACCACCTCGCCGCCGTGGGCAAGGGCCAGGCGGCGCGCCCGGGCCCGGCTCCTGGAGGAGACTAGCACCCTGGAGGGGGAGAAGAGGCGGCGGAGCACGCGGAGATGGTAGTCCGCCTGCACGCCGGCGCCTATGACGCCAAGGGCTGCGCCCCGCGGCGCCCCGAGGAGCCGGAGGGCGAGCGCGGTTGCGGCCGCGGTCCTCCACCCGGTTGCGGCCGCGGCGTCCGCGGCTAGGAGCGGCTCCCCGGTCTCGGCGTCTAGGAGGACGAGGAGGCCCCGGACGAGGGGGAGCCCGCGGGACGGGTTGCGGGGGTGGAGGCTGACCAGCTTCGCGGCCAGCACGTCCTCGGCCGCCGCCGGCATCGCGGCGAACCAGGTGCCGCGGTGCGTCAGGGAGACGCGTGGCGGCGACACGGCCGCGGGGAGGATGCGGGCTATGTCCGCGACAAGGCCCTCGGGGTCTACTAGCCTGTCGACCTCGCGGGGGCCGAGGTAGGGGGCGGGAAACCCCGTCTCGCCCACTGCTGCCCCACCGGCTGCTAGCCCGGGGCCCGGGGGCTGGGGATATACCCTCCCGGCGGGCCGCCAGGCGCCGAGGGGGTACCGGTGTCGGAGAGGCTGCTCTACGAGGCCTACTCGGTGGCCCGGGCGGTGGAGGTCGCATGCGGGGCAACGGAGGAGATGGAGGCCGTGTTCGAGGTCCTCGAGGAGGCCCTGGACTACCCTGGGAGGGTGGAGGCGGAGGCCCTGGAGGAGGCGGCGCTCCTGCTCCGCTCCGCCGCCGACAGGCTCAGGAGGAGGGGCTGCCTAGAGTGGTACATGCTGGAGCAGGCGGCCGACACCCTGGAGCACATCTACTAGCCCCCCGGAGGGGGCCCCTGCTAGACGGTGAGCGCCTGTATCGAGAGAGTGGCGGTCAGCCTCACCCTGTCGTAGTCCTTGCCGCTGGGCGCCGGCTCCTCCACGGTCGCCGCGACCACGGTTACCGTGGGACCCGTCTTCACCACCGCTACGCCGCTGTCGTTGGCCTCCGTTATCGATACCGAGCCGTCTATGTGTATGGTGCGGACCGCCGCCCCTGCCAGCGGCTCGCCGTTGCGGAGCACCTGGACCTCCACGGCCTCACCGGGCTCGTGGATGTTGGACGCCGCGAGGGGCACTATCTCCAGCGGGAACCCGAGGGGCTCCGGGGCCGCTATGACCGTCTTGTCCTCGTAGCCGAGCACCAGGTGGGTGGTGGCGTAGCCCCGCACCCTCACCGACTCCAGCGGCGTCATGCCCATCTCCTGGGCCTCCCTCTTGCCGCCGTAGACGTGCAGCGTCACGAAGCCCCCGTATCCCTTCATGCGGGCAACCGTGTAGACCCCGTTGTCCAGCTCGAGGCCTACACGGTAGAGCCCGGGGCCCAGGCGGCGGAGCGGCAGCGGGAGCGCGGCGCCGTGCATGCTCTGGGGCTCCTCGCCCACCACGAGGGCCCCCAGCGCGGCGCCCCTAGGCGTCTCTATGATGACCCTCTTCACCACAACCGGGTCTATGAGGTTGTAGAGGCTCGGCGGGCACCCCCACTTCACGAGCAGCCCGGGGCCCAGGTAGGGGAACTCCATGTAGCGGAGCCACGCGAAGGACTCGACCCTGCCGGCACGCGTATACGCCACCGCTTAGGCACCTCCGACAGCGCCTACTGGTAGGGCCTAATCCCTACCTCCTTTGCCAATAGGCGCCCGTCTCTATAGAATGTTTGGCCACCAGGCTTCGGCCCCCAGAGGGGGGCGGCATATGCGGAGCCGCGTCAGGGGCTAGCCTTTATGCCGCCGGTGGCTCCCGGTTAGCCTCTCGGGGGTGCTCCGGGTTGGCGCAGCAGGAGGGCCAGTCTGGCGGCGCGGAGAGCCACGAGGTGGTCATAGTCGGCGCCGGCATAGCTGGGCTCACGGCGGCCCTCTACCTGGCCAGGCAGGGCGTGGACGTCCTCGTGGTCAGCCGCGACCTGGGCGGGCAGCTGCTGCAGGCGACTGTGATAGAGAACTACCCGGGCATAGAAGCTATAAAGGGCACCGACCTAGCCATGAGGGTCGAGAAGCAGGCCAAGACCTTCGGCGCTAAGACGCGGTACGGGGAGCAGATAGTTCGCATAGACCGGCTGGAGGACGGCAGCTTCGAGCTTGAAAGCAACCGTGGCCGCGTCTACCGCGCCGAGGCCGTGATACTCGCCTTCGGCAAGACGCCTAGGAGGATGAACGTGCCCGGCGAGGAGGAGTACGACGGCCGCGGCGTCAGCTACTGCACCATCTGCGACGGGCCCCTCTTCCGGGGCAAGAACACGGTAGTGGTGGGGATAGGCGACCAGGGGCTGGAGGCCGTGGCCCTGCTCGCAGGCCTCTGCCCCAGGGTCTACTACGTCACCCCGGCGAGGCTCTTCGGCGACCCGGACCTCGTCGCCAGGGTTAAGGCGGCGCCCAACGTGGAGGTACTGGAGAACCATGTCCCGGTCCGCGTGCTGGGCGACGGGAGGCGCGTGACGGGCCTAGTGGTCCGGAGCAAGGAGACCGGGGAGGAGAGAACGCTGGAGGTCGAGGGGGTGTTCGTCGAGCTAGGATACGAGGCCAAGACGGACTTCGTGAAACACCTCGTAGACCTCAACGAGAACAAGGAGATAATAGTGGACAAGATGGGTAGGACCAGGACCCCGGGCCTCTTCGCGGCAGGCGACGTGACCGACATACCGTTCAAGCAGGCCGTGATATCCGCAGGCGAGGCCGCGAAGGCCGCCCTGGCGGCGTTCAACTACCTCCAGAAGAGGAGGGGCCGGAACGTCGAGATACGGGGCGACTGGAAGAAGACCGGGAAGGTCAAACCAAAGGTGTCGATGCGGCTCGGCCTGAAGAAGAGGAAGAGCTAGAGCCCCTCCTCCCTCCTTATCCTCTCCGCGTACTGCTCGGGGGCCAGGAGCCCCTCCAGCTCCCCCCGGTCCACTATCCTTATCTTAAACATCCAGCCCTCCCCGTAGGGGTCCTGGTTCAGCAGCTCGGGCTCGTCGAGGAGCCTCTCGTTGGCCTCGACCACCTCCCCCGACAGGGGGGCGTAGACGTCGGCGGCGGCCTTCACGGACTCTATAGCCGCCACGGGGTCGCCCTTCTTCACGCGCTGGCCGGGCTCCGGCAGCTCCACGCCGACAATGTCGCGGAGCTTCCTCTGCGCGTAGTCGGTTATCCCGACGGTGGCCACGTCGCCCTCAACCAGGACCCACTCGTCGGTGTCCGTGTAGAGCCTGTCGCCGAGAACCAGGTAGGGGCCTACACGTATCTCGCCGGCCATGCGGCTCGCCGGCTAGCCAACGCCGCCATGAGGGGCGTTTAAAAGCCTGGGCTCCGGGGGCGGGGCTAGAGGCGCCAGTAGCTCCTCTTCCTCGCGTACCTGACCGCGTATATCAGGGGCGGCAGTAGGAGCGCGACGCTGCCCAGGCTGAGGAGGACCGCCCTCTGCCACTCCCCGGCGAGGGTTGGGAGCACGAAGAGCAGCATGAAGACCGGGTCCAGGGCCACGAATATCAGTATGTAGCCGAAGTACTGGTAGAGGACTGGGAGCCTCGCCTCCCCGCTCGGCGGGTTGCCCGCCTCGTAGCGCAGCCTCTTGTAGGGGTGGTCCGGGCCCCCGGTGGCTAGCCTCAGGAACGCGTAGGCGAGCAGCAGGGTCGCCGGCACCAGGGTCACTACGGCAGTTATCGAGACCAGCGCGTCCAGCTGCATGGGGCGGGCGCCTCGCTCCCCGGGAAGCGTGGAGGCCAAGGGGGGAGGGGTTAGAGGGTTTCCATCTCGGCCTGTCTTCTCCGCTGCGTCTCCAGCCACCGGCTCGCCCGGCTATACACCGGGGCCATGAGCTCCTCTAGCTTCCTCCTGTCCTCCACGTCTCTGGGCTCCCAGTCGCCTCTGCGGACCTTCTCCTGCAGCTTTATGATCGCCCTCGCGACCGCGTCCGGCGGCGGCGGGCAGCCGGGCACGTAGTAGTCTACGGGCAGTATGTCCTGCACCATTACGACGTTGTAGCTGTTGTAGAATATTCCGCCTGTGAACGCGCACGCACCCATGGCTATGACGAACTTTGGCCACGGCATCTGCTCCCAGGTTATCCTCGCAACCCTGGCCATCTTCCTCGTCAGGGTCCCCTCTATGAGTATCATGTTTGTGTTCCTGGGGTGCGTGAAGGGCAGCGAGCCGAGCCGCTCGGCGTCATACTTGGGGTCGTAGAGGGCGGCGAACTCGGCGCCGCAGCAGCTGGTGGTCAGGTGGACGGGCCAGAGGCTGAAACTCGTAGCCCAGTCGCGGAGGCTGCGTATAGGGGTCTTCTCCACCAGCCACCTGGCAGCCCGCCTGGCCGCCTCCTCGAGGTTGCCGACGAGTATCATCCCGCGCCGCCAGTCGCCCGGCCAAGGCTGCGCCATGGAGCCCTATACACCCCGCCCTAGCCCTAGCCTAGCCACGGAGCCTAGCTAATAACGGGGACGTCACCTATGACCGGCGGCGAGTGCCGCGGCCTCAGCCCGCTGGAGCTGTACGCCCTCCTCCACCTGGAGCAGGCGGGCACCGACTACGCCCTCAGCCTGGCCAGGGCCGCACGCGTAGACCTAGAGGCGGCAATGGGGGCGTTCGAGGCGCTCGAGGCCCTTGGGCTCGCCGAGAGGAGGGCCCACGGCTCCGCGCTCAAGAACACGGTGGCCAGGATGAAGCTCAGCAGGGAGGTGAGGAAGCACCACACCTACTACACCCTAACCCGGGAGGGGCGCCTGCTCGCGAGACGCCTCCGCCACGGGCTCCTCGGCGAATGCATAGACCGGGCCGCCGGCGAGGGGGCCTCCAGGCTCCTCGGCCTCCTCCGCCGCGTGGGCATCGAGCACGCCGAGACCCTGGCCAGGCTGTCCGGCATACCCCTAGGCGAGGCCCTGGCCAGGCTCGAGGCCCTCGAAGCCCTCGGCCTAGTCACCTCGGCCAGGCCGAAGACCATCAAGGCGTCGAAGAGGAAGGCCAAGCCGAAGAGGGAGACGAGGGCGCACCACCGCTACTACAGTTTAACGAGGCTCGCGGAGCTGCTCCTCCGGGCAGCAGGGAGGAGCTAGGCAGGACGGGATGCAGGGGAGAGGAGGCCGGGCGAGCAATGTACGACGCCATAGTTGTGGGCGCCGGCGTCAACGGCGCCGCCGCGGCCTGGCTCCTCACGCGCGCGGGGCTCCGCGTCGCGGTGGTGGAGGCTAACGCGCTGCCCGGCGGCCTGGCGGGCGGCAGGGTGAGCCGCCTCTCCGAGGGAGGGCGCTACGCCTACGCCCTCGGCCTGGTGCCCGGGGAGGTGTGGCGCCTCCTAGGGGTCGACGAGGGCAGCCTCTACACCCCGGACCCGAGCTGGGTGGAGCTCGGCCCCGACGGCGAGCCCGTGCTCCGCTGGTGGAGCAGCCCGGCTAGGCTGCGCCGCGAGCTAGCCGAGGCCGGCCTCGAGGGCGTGTGGCGGCTCCTCGCCGACGCCGCGGGGTTCGTGAGGTGCCTAGCCGAGGCGGGGATGTACTACACGCCGTGCCCCCCGAGCCGGGGCGAGGCCGCCGAGGGGCTCCCGCGGGGCTGCCCGGCGCTGGCCGGGGAGCCGACGAGGCGCATCCTGGCCCGGTACGCGCCCAGGAGGGCCTGGAGCCTCCTCATCTACCCGTCGATGCTCGACAGCGACGGGTTCGCGCTGGCCTACTACCTGCAGAACATGAACATCTGGAGCCAGCCGCCGGGAGGCTCGATGATGTGGCTGAGCCGCCTCCTCCGCCGCCTCCTCCGCGGCGCCGCCCTGGTCCACGGCAGGGTGGAGGAGGTGCTGGCCGAGCACGGCCGGGCGGTCGGCGTGGCTCTACGCGACGGGAGGAGGATACGCGGCCGGGCCGTGCTCTACGCCGCCAGCGTCCCGGCGCTGCCGCGGCTAGTGGGCTCCCTGGACGCGTTCCCCGAGCACGACCTGAGGCTCCTCGAGGGCCTCGCCCGGAGGAGGACGCGCGTGGAGCGGGTCGACTACTACCTCTCCCGGGCCCCGGCGCCGCCGAGGGAGGCCGGCTGGCGCGGGTGGCCTATCTACGTCTACTGGCGCCGCGGCGGGGGAGGGGAGTACACCTACCCGGGCCTCATCGGGGGCCCAGGGGGCTCCGGGCTCTACCTCGTCCAGGCGAGCGGCTCGCCGAGGGGGGTCGCGCCGCCGGGGGCGGACCCGGACAGGGTGGTGGCGGTAGAGGAGAGGGGCCCGGAGAGCCAGGACCGGTGCTGCAGCAACCCCACCGGCCACCCAGACCACGTCCCGATGGTGGACCCGTTCCTCTACGACGACAGGCCGCTGCCGGGCTGGGGCGGCTACGCGACGCCGCTGCCCGGCCTCTACCATGGCAGCGCGAGCAGCTACCCCGGCGGCGAGGTCAACATGGTCGCGGGGCTCAACGCCGCCACCAGGCTGCTCCTCGACCTGGGCCACCCGGAGCCCTGGAGGCTCCTCGGCCCCCTGTCTCGCCTCGCCAGGAGAGGTGTGGAGCGCTGCCGGGCTGCCCGCTGGTCGCGGTAGGGGTGGGCAGCCCTCTCTCCCCGCGGGACTGGGCGGGGCTGGACGCCTCGCCCTAGGCTCCCCCGGGCGGGGTGTGCGTGGCTGTAGTGGTGGCTGCCTCGGCGGGCTATCCCCCTGTGCCCGTGCGCTGCAAGCGCGGGGCTTATCACGGGCCCTTCTTGGCTAGAGGGTGGGCCCACCCTCTCTGGCTGGTCGCCTGTCCTGGCGGAGGCTGGGTGGCTGATGGCGGGCTTCGTGTTCGTATCGGTGGACGCCGAGGGCCTCCCGTTCCCCGCTATGCCGTGGTTCATGCCGGGCTGGCGCCTCTTCGGCGAGATGAGGCAGGTGATGACGCGTCTCGTCAGGGTGGTGGCCTCCCGGCTCCAGGAGCACGGCTACCGGGTGGTGGTCGCGGACAGCCACGGCCTGATGGTTAACGTTGACCCGCTCGACCTCCCCGGCGACACGGAGCTTGTCCGCGGGTTCCCCCGGCTCCTGTCGATGGTCGCGGGGGCGCGGGGCGCCAGGTACGCGGTGCTCCTCGGCTACCACGCCGCGGCGGGGGAGGCGTCGGCGTTCAGCCACACCTACAGCGGCAGCGTCGTCGCCCGCGTCACCCTGAACGGCGCGGCGGCGAGCGAGTACCTGCTCAACGCGTACCTGCTCGGCGAGTGGGGCGTCCCGGTCGCGCTCGTAGCCGGCGCGGAGGAGCTACGCGGAGAGGTGGAGGCCCACACGCCGTGGGCGGTCTTCGTGCCGCTCACGCGCAGCCTGGGCTACGCCGCCACCGTCTCGAAGAGCCTGGCGTGGGCCGAGGAGGCCCTGGTCAAGGCCGTGGACGAGGCCGAGTCCAGGGCCGGCCAGGGGGCGCTCCAGCCCCTCCGGCTGAGGGGCGGCGCCGAGGTCTGCGTAGAGTTCCACAGCCCCGCCTACGCCGAGGCCGCGAGCCTCGTACCGGGCTCCAGGAGGGCCGGCCCCAGGAGGCTCTGCTACCGGTCGGATAGCATGGAGGAGGCCTACAGGGCGATGGAGGCGATGGTCTACCTCGGCGCGTGGGCGCGCCGCGTCCTCCAGGACCAGGCGGGGTAGATGCGGGTTTGAGGCCGGCGAAGCCGCTGGCCCTGCTCGCCGGGGCCGCGGCGCTGGCGGCGGCCGCCGCCCTGCGCCACGCCGTGGGCCGGCCCCTCTGCTTCTGCGTCTACTACGGCAATGTTGGCGCCGGCGTGGAGCGCTGGCTAAGGGGCTGCAGGGTGGCGGTGCTGGCGCCGACCCTCCCCCGGGGGGTGCTGGCGGGGCTCCGGGCCGCGGGCGTGGAGGCGTTCGGCTACGTGAGCGCCACCACGCTGGGCGGCTGGGAGCCCTGGGCCGGCCTGGCCCCCCGCAGCGTCATACTCGGCAACGCCTCCACCGGGTGGGGTGAGAGGGTTGTCGACGCCTGCAGCCCGGCCTGGGCGAGGGTGCTGCGGCGCGCGGTGGAGATGCTGGCCGGGAAGGGCTACCGGGGCGTCTTCCTGGACAACCTGGACATGGCTGACCGCTATCCCTGGATGAGGCCCTGCGTGGCCCGCCTCGTCCGCAGCGTCAAGAAGTGGGCGCCCGGCATGATGGTCATGGTTAACAGGGGGTTCTCGCTGCTCCCCGAGATAGCCGGGAGCATAGACTACCTCCTCTTCGAGGACTTCGCCACCTACTACGACCCCCGCACGGGCTCCTACCGCGTCTTCCCCGCTACGGACCTAGAGTGGGAGAAGAGGGTGCTCGACGAGGCGGCCACGCTGGCGGAGAGAAACGGGTTCCGGGTGCTGCTTCTCGCCTACGCGCCGCCGGGTGGCCACGCGCTCCTGGAGAGGATATGCCGCGAGTGGCGGAGCTGGGGACGCGGGCTCCCCCTCTACGTTGCGCCGGGCCTCCTCCAGGCCCCCGGCGTCTGCAACCCCTGCGGCAGCGGCTAGCCCCCCGTCTGCTGCCCCTCCCCGGCACCGTCGGCGGCCCGGCGCCTCAGCTCCTCGAGGGGCTTGGACTGCCTCGGCGCCATGAAGGGCTCGTCGGGGACGCGGTAGTCCCTGCGGAGCGGGTAGACGCCGGCGGGCCAGTCCTCGGGGAGCAGGAGGTGCCTGGTATCGGGTAGCCCCTCGAACTCTATCCCCAGCATCTCGTGCTCCTCCCTCTCCTGGTAGAGGGCGGCCGGGTAGATGCTGGAGATGCTGGGGACGCGGGGCTCTCCCCGGGGCACCGCCGTCTCGAGCGCCACGACCTCGCCCGGGCTGTCGGGCCTCGTGAAGTGGTACACTATCCTTATCCTCTCCTGCTTCGGCTCGTCGACGCCGCTTATGCTGAGGAGGTAGGTGTAGCCCGCCTCCCGGAGCCTCGCCGCGGCCTCCCGGAGCCTCCTCGGCTCCACGCGGAACACTGTGGTGCCCTCGCGCTCCTCGACTGCCTCCGCGAGGCCTGCGAGGGCGACGCGGGCCGCCCGGCTCCCCGGCTCCATGGCTGCCTGCACCCTGTCGCCCCGGGTAGTGCGGCACGTAGCGCCTATAATACGGCGCCGGGGCTCCATGACGGGGGGCGGTGGCTGTCTGGGGGCTCCGGGCGCCTCCCATTGGCGGTGGAGGCTGGCGGCCTATGGCTTCCATAGCGTTGCCGGGGATGCATGGCAGGGAGGTCGGCTATAGTGGCGGGCTGCGCGTCGTGGAGCTGAATATTGGCGCGCAGCACCCGGCCTCGGGCCATATGAGGCTCGTCGTCTATCTCGACGGTGACGTTATTGTCCGCGTTGACCCAGATATAGGCTACGTGCACCGTACTGTGGAGAAGCTGTCCGAGACGAGAGAGTATGTGCGTATAATCAGCCTCGTAGAGAGGATGACCATTATCGACGCCTGTAACGTGACGCTCCCCTACGTGGAGGCCGTGGAGAGGCTCCTCGGCGTCGAGCCGCCGCCCCGGGCGAGGTACCTGCGCACTATCCTCTGCGAGGTGAACCGTGTAGCGAGCCACCTCTACGGCCTGGGCATAGGCGGCATATTCCTAAACCACTCCACGATGTACATGTGGGCCTTCGGCGACCGGGAGGTGTTCGTCCACCTGGCCTCCCTGCTCACCGGCTCGCGCCTCACCCACACCTACCCCGTCTTCGGCGGCGTCCGTAGGGACCTGCCCCAGGGCTTCCGCGACGAGTTCGAGAAGGCGAAGAGGTACATGCTGGCCAGGCTCAGGGAGTACGACAAGATATTCTTCAACAACCCGGTTATCCGTGGCAGGCTGGAGGGCGTCGGCGTCCTGCCCCGCGACAGGGCGGTGGCGCTGGGCGCCACGGGGCCCAACCTGCGGGCCAGTGGGGTAAGGTACGACGCCAGGATGACCGGCTACGCCGCCTACGGCGACCTGGGGTTCGAGCCCGTCGTCGGCAGGGAGGGGGACGCGCTGGAGAGGGTGTGGGTGAGGCTGAGGGAGATAGAGGCCAGCCTCGAGATAGTTGAGAGGGCGCTCAGGGAGCTGCCCGAAGGCCCCTTCATGAACCCCAGGTACACGAAGGCGGTCCCGCCCATGGTGAGGCACTGGCTGGAGAAGGGGCGCCTCAAGCTGCCCGGCGGCTACGTCCGCCTCAAGACCAGGCCCGGCGAGGTGCTCTCCCGGGGCGAGATGGGTAGGGGGGAGATCACCTACTTCCTCGTCAGCGACGGCGGCACGAAGCCCTACAGGTTGAGGATAGTCACGCCCTCGGCGAGGAACGTTGTCCTCTTCGACGCGCTGGCGAGGGGGCACACGTTGATGGACCTCCCCGCCATCTACGGGAGCATAGACTACTTCCCCCCGGAGGCCGACAGGTAGAGGGGCGAGAAGAGGAGGGAGGGACAGTGGCCGTGGACCCGCTTGCCTGGCTCTCCTCCGCCACCGGCGTCCCCTACTGGGCTCTCCGCGCGGTCGCGGCGCCCCTCCTCTACCCGGGGCTAGCCACGTTCATGGCCGTCGCCCTGTTCATCATATGGGCTGAGAGGAAGATAACCGCCAGGGTCCAGATGAGGGTTGGCCCCCTCTACGTCTCCCGCCGCCTGGGAGGGGCGCTGCAGCTGCTCGCCGACGGCGTGAGGATAGCCTTCCAGGAGATAATAATACCGGAGGGGGCTGAGAAGTGGAGCTTCGTCCTCTCCCCGATACTGGCGTTCACGGTGGTCTCCCTGGCCTTCACCGTGGTGCCCGGCGGGCCAGGCGTCTACGGGTTCAGGAGCAGCCTCAGCCTCCTCGTAACGTACGCGATAATCACCCTCACACCTATACTCGTGATAACCATGGGGTGGGCGAGTAACAACAAGTTCAGCTTCATAGGCGCCGGCAGGGAGGCCCTGGTGTCGATAACCGGGGAGGCCACCCTCCTGGCCAGCCTCCTCGCCGCCGCGATGATGTACGGCTCGATGGACTTCGTGGCGATAGTGGGGGAGCAGGCGGCCAGCCGCGTGCCGGGAATCGCGGCCAACCCGGTCGCAGCGCTCCTCTTCTTCATAGCCGCGCTGCTGGTTACGGACCGCGTGCCCTTCGACCTAGTGCTGGGCGAGCAGGAGATAGTGCAGGGCCCCTACACGGAGTACACCGGCCTCCTCTTCGCTCTCACAATGGCGCTCGACTACGCCAAGCTCTACGTCCTCATGCTGGTGTTCACCCACCTCTTCCTGGGAGGCTGGGCGCCCTTCGCGTCGCCCCTGCTCGGCAGCGCAGCAGTCTTCGCCAAGACGGTCGGCCTGATGCTCCTAGCGGTGTTCCTCCGCAGCGTCTACGGCAGGATGAGGCTCGACCAGGTGGCATCGATGTTCTGGAGCAGGCTGTTCCCGCTGGCCCTGGTAGCGTTCGTCATCTCCGCGTTAATACACCCCATCTATACGCCCTAGGGGTCTAGCCCACCGGGGGCTGAGGAGCCGTGGCCACCACTGGTGGCGGCGAGGAGGAGAAGGGCGGCGGGCACCGGCGCCGCCCCGGGCTGGTGAGGGCCCACCTGGACGCCATAGCGGCGGCGGCCAGGAGGCTCGCCAAGCCGCCCATGACTATGCCTCTGGTCGAGTACGGGGACGCGCGCCACCCCGGCTACAGGGGCGTGATACTCTTCGACTACGACAAGTGCATAGGGTGCAGCCTCTGCGCCCAGGTGTGCCCCTCGCGGGCTATCAAGATGTACCGTGTGCCCGGCGACAAGAGGCTCCGCCCGGGCTATAATATTGGCAGGTGTATCTTCTGCGGGCTCTGCGTCGACATATGCCCCACCGACGCGCTCAGCGAGAGCATCGTGCACGACAAGGTCTACAGCGACGTGCCGTCGATGGATATGGACCCGGTTGACTGGGCGCTCTGGAGCAGGGAGGTGAAGAAGGAGGAGGAGAGCCCGGAAAAGCCGCTCCTGCGGGCCAGGGTGGACCCGGAGAGGGGGCTGGTCTACGAGCCCGTAGGCGAGGCCGAGGGGTGAGCCGGGGTGGACGCTGCGCCTCTCCTCTACGACGCCGCTATCCTGTCCAGCCTCGTGGCGCTGGCCGCCGGCAGCCTGGGGGCCGTTACTGCGAGGAAGGCGGTGCATTTCATCGCGTGGCTCGTGGTGGCGGCTCTCGGTGTCGCGGCCTTCCTCGCCCTGACCGGGTACGGCTACATAGCGGCCTTCCACGTGGTGGTCGATGTGGGCACTAGCGTGACGCTGCTCGCCATAGTTGTGATGCTTCTCGGCTGTAGCGTCGTGCCGCGCTCGTGGAGGCCCGGCAGGCTAATATTGTCGGTGTTCGCGGCTGCCGCGCTGCAGGCGCCCCTGCTGGTCTACGCCCTGTCGAGGCCGACGCCGCTGCCGGGCGGCGGGGTGAGCCTAGGCGAGGCGGCCAGGGCGCTGCTGGACTGCTGGCTCTGCACCCTCCTGATGGTAGCCACGGTTGCGACAGTGCTTATAGAGGCGGTTGCTATAGCGAGGAGTAGCCCGGCGGCAGGCGAGTAGAGCCGACGGCTATGGACGTGGTGTGTTGCTTATTTTCTCCCCCATAGGGGGTTTAGGCCGTGCAGGGTTGGGGGCTGGAAGCCCCGGCTGCGTGGCTCGCCATGGCCCCGGCTCTGCCGGTAGCCCAGCCCGGGACCCGGGGTGTGCTGTGTCGTGGAGCCAGCGCTCGTGGCGGTAATGGTGTACGCGGCTGCCGTGGTGTCGTCGGCGGCCGGCATATATGGCATCGTGACTTCGCGTAGCCTTCTCCGCCTCCTGGTCTCGATAGAGGTGCTGTTCAACTCTATTATCGCGTCTGCGGCCTACATAGGCGTGGTCTCCAGGGCGGGGCCGGGGTACTACTCCCTCCTCCTCGCAACCATAGTGCTCACTATAGCCGAGATAGCGGTTGTGGCCGCGATACTCGTCCTCGTGTACCGTAAGAGGAGGAGCCTCGCAACCGGGCTGCTGAGGGAGCTCAAGGGGTGAGCAACCGGTGGAGACGATAATGCTTCACGAGGCGGCGCTGGCCGCGCCCCTGCTCTGGCTCTCCTTCGCGGCGCCGCTGGCCGCGGGCATCCTGAGCCTCCTCGCGGGGAACCGGGTGGGGCCACGGGGCCACGCGGCGCTCGCCTCCCTGTCGTGGCTCGCCGCCGGCCTGCTGCTGGCGCCCGCCCTGTCCCGCGTCCTGGGCGGCGGCACCGTGGTGGACCCGGTTCACCCCCTGGTCCCCGGTGTGGGCGTGTTCAGCCTCCTCCTGGACGGCGTGTCCGCGCCGGTGGTGGTTGCGGTTGTGGCCGTCTCCCTGCTTGTGGCCCTCTACTCGCTCCCCTACATGAGGCACAGGTTCGGGGAGCTGGGGGGCGGCAACTGGGGCCTCTACTATGGCCTCTACCAGCTCTTCACCGCCGGCATGCTTGGGGCCGCCCTGGCGGGGAACGGGGTGCTCTTCTACCTGTTCCTCGAGCTCACGCTTATCCCCAGCGCGTTGCTCATAATACTCTACGGGTATGGTGACCGCGTCCGGGTGGGCCTCATCTACCTGGTGTGGACCCATGTGGGGGCCCTCCTCTTCCTTCTAGGCCTCTTCATGGCGCATGGCTACGACTTCTACCTGCCCGGGCGGGGCTACGTCGTCTCGGTGTCCGGGAGCCTGCTGGCGCTGGCGCTCATAACCATAGGGCTCGGCGTGAAGTCGGCCTATGCGGGTCTCCACCTGTGGCTGCCCTACGCCCACGCCGAGGCGCCCACCCCGGTGTCGGCGCTCCTGAGCCCCCTCCTGATAGGCCTGGGCGGCTACGCGCTGGTGCGCTCCGGCCTCGGCCTGCTCCACGGCGCCTGGGGCCTCGGCGTCGAGTCGGTTCTCTTCCTCTGGGCGGTGGCGACGATGCTCTACGGGGGCTTCCTAGTGCTGACCCAGAGGGATGTGAAGAGGCTGCTGGCCTACAGCAGCGTCTCGCAGATGGGCTACATGCTGCTCGGCGTGGCGGTTGGGAACAGGGAGGGCGTCACGGGCGCGGTGCTGCACTACGCCAGCCACGCCTTCGGCAAGGCTATCCTCTTCGGCGTCGCGGGCGTGTTCATAGCGCTGCTGGGTACCCGCCGCCTGGAGGACCTCGGGGGGCTCGCGCAGCGGCTCCCGCGCACCGCCTCCGTGGCGCTCCTGGGCTTCTCCCTCCTGGCGGGCCTCCCGCCGACGCTGGGGCTCTGGAGCGAGGTCTACCTCGCCTTCGGCCTTGCCAGGTGGGCGCTGGGGCTGGGGCCCTGGCTCTTCGCCGCCGCGGCCGCGCTCGCCGTGGCCGCAATGACGCTTACGGTTGTGTACAGCTTCCAGGCCTACAGGGCGATGTTCCTCGGCCGCCCGGGCCCCGTGGCGGAGAGGCTGAGAGGCAGCCCCGAGGCGAGGAGGGAGGCGCGGCTCCTCGTCCTCCCCCTCGCGCTCCTGGCGCTCGCGGGGGTCATCCTCTTCCTGGCGGTGGGCCTCCTGGCGGGCCCGGCGGAGGCTGTGGCGAGCCAGGTCTACGCGGTGAGCGGCTAGCGGCGGGGTGAAGCCTGCGCCATGGACGGCGGTGTTGCTCTTCTAGCCGCGGTGCTGGCGCCCTACGCTGCGGCCGCCGTGGTGCTCCTCGAGGCGCTCGCGGGGGCCCGGTGGCGGCTGCTGGCGTGGACCGGCGTCCTCGGGGTGGCGGCGGCGGCCGCGGGTAGCCTCGCGGCCCTCCCATGCGGCCTGGGGGGTGGCTGCGGCTGGTCTACCCCCTGGGTCCGCGGCCTGGGGGTGTCGTTCAGCCTCAGGGCTGACGCCCTCTCGGCCATAGTTGGCGCCGTGGTTGCCGTCCTGTCGCTCCTCATCGCCCTCTATAGCGTGGAGTACATCGGCGGCTGGGGGGCTGCCCGGTACTGGGTGTTCTACAGCTTCTTCGTGGCCAGCATGCTTCTCCTCGTCTACGCGGGCGACCTGGTGGTGTTGTTCATCGGCTGGGAGGGCACGGGGCTCAGCAGCTGGGCCCTCATAGGCTTCTACTATGATGACCGCGAGGAGGCGTGGGTGGGCGACCCCGGTAGGAGGGCGCTGGGGGTGCCGATGTGGTCCACGCCTACCCACAGCGCGTTGAGGGCGATAAGCTTCACCAGGGTTGGGGACATGGCTATGCTGCTGGGGGTTGGCGCCGTCTACGCCGTCCTGGGCTCCCCCTCCATAGCGGGGCTGGGCGCCGGGGCCTGGAGGCTTGTCTCGGAGCTGGCCATGCGCGGCGTTGTCGCCGTGTGGCTCGTCCTGTTCTACATGGGGGCGCTTGCTAAGAGCGCCCAGTTCCCGTTCCACGAGTGGCTCGTGACAGCTATGACGGGGCCTACCTCTGTCTCTGCGCTCATCCACGCGGCCACCATGGTTAAGGCGGGCGTCTACTATGCTCTGCGGGTGACCCCCATCCTGGCCCCAGTCATCGCCGCCAGCGCGGCGGCGGCGGGGGCGCTGGGGGTGTACCGAGGACTGGCGTGGCTGGCGCTCCTCACCGCCTTCGCGACAGCCACGATGGCTATAGTGGCTAGGGAGCTTAAGCTCGTGCTGGCGTTCTCCACTGCGAGCCAGCTGAGCTACATGCTTGGAGCCGTGTTCGCCGCCGCGGCCGCGGGCCAGGTGGGGGAGGGCGTGCTGGGCGGCCTCGCGCACCTCGTCAGCCACGCCGTGTTCAAGGCGACACTGTTCCTCGTGGCCGGCGCGGTTATACACGCCGTCCACAGCCGCTACATGGACGACATGGGTGGGCTTAGGCGCTACATGCCCCTAAGCTTCGCCGCCTTCCTCCTCGCGGCCCTCAGCCTCGCCGCGGTGCCTCCCTTCAGCGGCTGGTGGAGCAAGGACCTGGCGGTGCACGCGATAGGCCTCATGGGGGGCGCCGCGCTCGCCGCAGCGCTGGCCACAGCCATCCTAACAGCCTTCTACACTGCGAGGATGCTGTACCTGGTCTTCCTCGGCGAGCCCAGGTTCCACGGGGAGCCCCATGAGCCGGGCCCCCTGATGCTCTACCCCTATCTGCTCCTAGGCGTGGCCAGCCTGGGGCTGGGGCTCGCGTGGCCCCTGCTGGAGCACGGCCTCGCAGCGGCCGCGGGGCTGGAGGAGGCGCCCTTCAGCCTGGGCGGCGTGGCCGCGGGGACCGCCGCCGCACTGACGGGGCTCGTGGCCGGGCTGCTGCTCTACCAGCGCAGGGGGCCGAGGCCCGCTGAGGGGCTGCTCGCGAACCCGGTGGCGGCGGCCCTCCATGGCTTCCTCTACGACAGGTGGCTTCTAAACGCCCTGATATACCGGCTCGTGGTCTACCCGGGCGCGTGGCTCGCCGGGAGGCTGGCGCTGCTGGAGGAGCTGCTCGACACCGCTGTTCACGGCGGCGCCGCGGGGCTGGGGGCGGCTGCCGCGGCGAAGGCGGGGGCCGCGGAGGCTGCTCTCGACCGGGTGCTCCACGTGGAGCTGGTGGAGGCGGCCGAGGCGGTGAGCGCCGCGGCGAGGAGGGCCCAGACCGGGGACATAAGGGACTACATGACCTACTTCATGGCCGGCATAGTGCTGGCCGCCGTGGTGTCTGCGCTCGTGATAGCCTTCGTGGCCGGGTGGCCCTAGTGGAGGGGAGCCGCCGTGGTTAGCCCGGTGGAGTTCGGCACCCTGGCGGTGGTGGCGGCCTACGGCTTCACCGGCCTTGTGGCGCCGCTTCTCGGCCCCAGGGCCGCCAGGTTCAGCCTCTACGCCGCCGCTATAGCGACGATAGGCGCGGCGCTCTACGCCACGCTCCGGGTGGCCCCCCGGGGGGGCTACGTCCTGGGCTTCAACGGCTCCATAGTCGTGGACACCTTCACTATATACATGTTGTCCACCGCTGCCCTCGTGTTCGCCCTCGCCGCCGCCGCGACGGGGAGGATTGTCGAGTACTGGGAGAGCGGGGAGGCCTTCTACGCCGTAATAGGGCTGATGGCTATGGGCGTGATAGTGCTGGGGCTCGCGAGGGCCCTCTACCTGGTCTACATAGCTTGGATACTGGCCGCCGTGTCCAGCTACGTGCTCGTGGCCCTCTACCGTGACACGGTGAGCGCGGAGGCGGCGATGAAGTACGCCGTGACAGGCGCCGTGGCCACGATAATGCTCCTCCTGGATATAGTGCTGTACAGCGTGGTGAAGGGCGGCCTGGTGGTCTCCCCGAGGCTCGTAGTGGCGGACCCGCTGCTCCTGACGCCCGTGGTCACGCTGGCGATAATAGCTGTCGGGTTCAAGATGGGCGTGGTGCCGTTCCACGGCTGGCTCATAGACGTCTACGGCAACGCACGCCCCATGGTGGTCGCGGTCGCCAGCGCCGCGGCCAAGGTGATAGCCGTGCTCCTCACAGTGAAGCTGGTGGCCCCCTTCGCGGCGGTGGCGCCCCACGTGGTGCTCTGGTCCTCCGGGGTACTCGCAGCCCTCACCATGCTCTACGGCAACCTAGGCGCCCTGCTCACGGTCCGCGACAGCCCCCAGAAGCTGCTGGCCTACAGCAGCGTGGCGCAGGCAGGCTACATACTCGCCGGCATAGCGGCCCTCGCGGTCCTCCCAGGCGTCGACAACGCGGCCGCGGTCGCTGGGATAGCGCTCCACACGAGCGGCTACGCTCTCTCAAAGCTCGCCTCGTACCTCGGCCTCGAGAGGGGCTGCAGCTACCCCTGCCGCGGCTGGAGCAGGCTCCGGGGGCTGGCGTACCGCAACCCGGCGGCCGCCGCGGCGCTGCTGCTCGGCCTCGCCAGCCTCGCCGGCACTCCCCCCACGCTCGGGTTCTGGGGCAAGCTCTACATCCTCGAAGCCGCTGTCACCGCCAGCCCGGTGCTGGCCGCCGTGCTGGTAGCGAACTTCGTCCTGGGGGCCTTCTACTACGGCTACATGATGTACATGCTCTTCCAGCGGCCCGGTGGGGCGGTGCTGCGAGAGAGGACGGGGCTACTAGAGGCGGCTGCGCTGGCGGCGGCGCTGCTCACAGTCATCCTGGGCCTGGCGCCCTGGCAGGCCTACGGCCTGACTCTCTACGCCTACAACACGGGCTAGGCTAGGGCCTCCAGCTCCTCGGGGAAGAGGAGGACTCCGCGGCTGGGGAGCCCCCGGTTCTCGAGGAAGGACGCGAGCCCGCGGTCGAGCGTTAGCAGGCGAAGCCCCTCGACGCGGGCGGAGGCGTAGAGCAGGTTGTCCACCATGTCGCGGTGGCCTAGCCGGTAGAGGGCGATGGCCAGCTCGGCTGCCTCTCCCCGGAGCGGGGCCACGCGGAGCCCCCGGCGGAGGGCTTCAACCCCCTCCGCCACCCTCCTCCTGCCCTCCGCCGTGGCGGCCGGCGGCGTCTTCACTATCTTCCACAGGGCTTCGAGTATGCTTAGCTCGCTGTAGTATAGGGGGCAGCTGCAGCGCCGGAGCGCCTCGAGGGCCGCCTGGACGCGGGGCCCGGCGTCGTAGCCGAGCACGGGCAGGATGAAGGACGTGTCAAGCAGTACCCCGGGGGCCGTCCTCCTCGGCGAGGCGCCTCTGCTCACGGAGGCTCTCCTCTTCCAGCTCCTCGGGCTCTATGTGGCCTATCTTCTCGCCCTCTATGGCTAGGCGGAGGGCCTCGTCGCGGGCCCACCGGGGCTCCACTATTATCCTGCCGTCCTCTGTCCAGGCGAGGGCCTCGGAGCCGCCCCGTATCCCGGCCTTCTCTGCGAGCTCCTCCGGCAGCTCTAGGAGGACCACCCCGCGGTGGCGGTGGATGCGCACCCTCACGGCCTCGGCCAAGGCGCAACACCGGGTTCTGCCGGGGTGTTACCCGGGTAGTAGCGGTGTTACCGCCCGGGTATAAGGTAGCATCCTGGGGATCCCCTTGTGTGGAAAAAGGTGCTGAGCTGGTGCTCGGTTGGAGCGGGGGCCGTGCCGCCCTGCTCCTAGGCGTTTAGCTTGATTATCTTGGGCTGTGGCTGCACCTTGTAGTCCTCTAGCTTCAGGTAGAGCTCTATCGCCTTCCTTATGACCTCGCTCCTTGTGACGCCTTTTAGCCGTGCAAAAGTGTCTAGGCGTTCAAGCAGTTCCTCGTCGGCCTTGAAGGTTATGACTCTCATCTCGGGACCGCCCCCAACCCCCAGTCTGTCCTCTCTAGCCAGAGGCCTCTTAGTAGAGGTTACCCTGGCGAGTATTACTGTCGGGCTCTTGCAAGAGGAGTCTATGTCGCAGACTGCTTATATAGAGGCCTCTTGTGTGGAGTGTACACGGGGCCAGGAGCAGTGCCGACAGTACATCTGTCACTGCCGGAGGCGGTTTACAGCGAGCTAAAGGACTACGCTGCCGAGATGGGTGTGCAAATAACCGACCTGATACGAATGATGATAAACGATGGGCTGCGGAAGCTCAGGGAGGAGCGCGCGGCGAGGATGCGGAAGCAGCAGGAGGAGACGACGAAGGTGCTGCTAGAGGTGCTGCAGAGGCTCGAGGAGCTGCAGAACCGCATGGAGGAGTACCAGACGTTCGTGGAGGGCGAACTGTACCGCCTAAACAAGAACGTCGACAGCCTCAAGAAGCGCGTAAACAAGCTGGAGGACATGGTTGAGGAGCACCTAATACCCGTGGAGCCCGAGCTTGTCCAGCCCTAGGCCCCTCGCGTATGCACGCTCACCGCCCCCAACCCCCACCCCCTGTGACCTCCTGCACGCGTAGACCCAGGGGGCCGCCCCCAACCCCCTCCAGCCCCCAGCCCCCTGGCTGCTGCTGGTTCTCTCCATGCGGGCGCTGGTTCTCCCTCTCCCCTTGTCTCCCTGTGCCGCCGTGTTCTCCGTGCGTGGTCCTTGGCGCCGCGCCGGGGGCCTTGCCGTGCCCTCCCCAGCAGCAATAGTTTATCGAGATGTAACCCTATATGTCTCGGTGTTTTAGCGGGCCTCCATAAATGGGTTTACAGTATTGTTAGCGCAGGCTGTGTGGGCGCCAGCCGCCCGGGGATGATACCTGGAGCGGTGACTCCTTCTGGCAGCCCCCTTGCCCCCTTTTTACCCGGCCGCCCGGTGCTGCGCGGGGAGTGGAAGGGTTGCCACATGGCGCATCTGCTGGGGCAGACCGGGGGCTCCGGGGCCTGCTGGGGGGCGGCGGCAAGGTGACCAGCACCGGGGGGAGGCGCTGGGCCGCGGAGTGCGGCGTCGAGGAAGAGGTTGCGGGCTGGAGGCTCCGGAGAAACGGGTTCGCGAGGATAGAGACGGGGGCGGGCATTGCGAGGCTCTGCATGGGGCCGAGCGAGGCCCTCTACTACTCGAACGCCGAGATAAGCGACGGCGGCTTCGGGGAGCTGCCCCACCGCGGCGGGGTCCTCGAGCTAAAGGTCAGGCTCACCGGGCTCCACTCGGGGAGCGCCGGCTGGGGCTTCTGGAACTACAGCATGCGGGTCGACCGCAGCAACCCAGTCTGGTTCATCTACCTCAACGCGCCCGGCCCCTACCCCCTGAAGGGGCTCTTCGCCCAGAGCGGCCGCTACTTCGCCCCCATAGTGCTCTTCCAGCCCGTCACGCTGCCCTGGCTGCTCGGCCGCCTCCTCCCACCGCTGGCGCCGATCCGCATCGCCACACGGAGCCCCTCCAGGCCGGGCCTAGACCTGACATCGCCACACGTGTACCGGGTCGAGTGGCGCGACAACAGGGCCGTCTTCATGATAGACGGGGAGGAGGTGGCCACGCTGCCTGCGGAGCAGACGCCTGCACGCGTAGACATCTGGATCGACAACGCCGTCTTCCTCCCCCGGAGAGGAGACCCCGGCATGGTGTACCGGCACGTCACCCTGGAGAACACGGAGGAGACGTGCCTGGAGGTCCTCGGCGTCTAGGAGGCCGGGGAACACGAGGGGAGGGTCGGCACGGAGCACGGGCTCCACACCGGCGCTACCCCGCCTCGGCCCCAATCGCCCTCGCCACGCCCTCCCCGGGGCCAGCCAGCGGCCTGGGGGCCGTTATGCCTACCCTCCTCCATGCCGAGGGGTCGTCCGTTATCACGTAGTCCGCCAGGTCCTCGAGGCCCCGCAGCTCCCGGGGCTCCACGAGCGTCCAGAAGGCGGCCTCCATGCCCAGGCGGCGGGCCTCCCCCACCAGGCGGCGGAACTCGTCGAGGCCGAGCAGCTGGACGCCCATAATAGGTGGCGCCACCAGGGCTAGGCCCAGCTCGCCGTGGAGCCTCCAGAGCAGCTCCACGTCCCCCACGCTCTCCACTATGAAGCCAAGCCTCGCCCCGGCGTCCAAGCCCCTTATCCTGCGCAGCGCGCCCGCCACGTTGCTTATGAACACCGTGTCTCCGAGCCGCCCGGCGGCGGCGACGACGCGGTAGCTGGGCTCCGCCGCCTCCTCCTCCTTGACCTCTACGAGTAGCAGGTAGCCAGGGGGCACAGCCTCCAGCGCCTCCCGTAGGGTGGGGACGCACTGCCCCATGCCGAGCCTTGTACGCGTCAAGGCGGCGGCGCCGGCCTCGGAGGAGCGGAGGCAGGGCTCGCCCGGGGCCACCCTTGCCGTCGTCTCGTCGTGGAGGAGGACGGGGACTCCATCCCTGCTCAGCCTCACGTCGAACTCGACGCCGTCGGCGCCGGCGAGCAGCGCGGCGAGGAGAGACGCCACAGTGTTCTCCGGATACCGGGCCGGGTAGCCCCGGTGACCGATTATCCTCAAGCCCCTTTCAGCCCCGTTACCGCCATGCAGGATTATGTGGAAACCTCCGTGTCGCCCGGCGCCGCAGGGAGTATTTTATTATCTTTGCAGGCTCGTCTCGGCCCTACCGCCCCGGTGGGCCTTGCAGCCGGCTCTCGCTGCAGCGGCGCTACTCGTCGGTGGCTACGTGGGCTTCTCCTACGCCGCCGCCGTGCGCCTCCTCCGCCCCCCGAGGCTTGTCGGCGACTGGCACCCCGGCGTGCTGGGGCTCAGCTACGAGGAGTTCGAGGCCCGGGCCCGGGACGGTGCGGTGCTACGCGGCTGGTTCATAGACAGGGGGGCGGAGGAGACCGTCCTGGTCATCCACGGCTACACGAGGAGCCGCTGGGACGACAAGTACGCCTGCCCGGCGGCCTACATGCTTGCCCGTATGGGCTTCAACGTGGCCGTCTACGACCAGAGAGGCCACGGCGAGAGCGGCGGAGGCATGACATACCTCGGGGCGAGGGAGGCGGAGGACGCCGAGCGCGTCATAGAGGAGCTGAGGGCCAGGTGGCCGGGCCGCGCCAGGAGGATAGGGGTGCTGGGCTTCTCCCTCGGCGGCGCCGTCGCCGTGATGCTGGCCGCGGGGGGCGGCGTCGACGCCGCGGTCGCGGACAGCCCCTACATGGATATACTTGAGTCTGCGAGGGGCTGGATACGGCGCTACCCGGCGCCGGCGAGGCTGCTGCTGGAGGCCTCGTTCCCGCTGGTGGTGAGGCTCGCGGCGCTGAAGCTCGGCGTCGACCCGGGGCGGCTGGTCCTCTACCCCTACGCCCGCCGCCTCCGCGCCCCGCTCCTCCTAGTGGCGGGGGAGCGCGACGACCTGGTGCCCCTGGAGAGCATCAGGAGGTTCTACGAGGAGGCCCGGAGGGGGGGCGCGGTGGTCGACCTCTGGGTCACGGAGTCGGGGCACGTGGAGAGCCTCCGGGACAGCCCCGTGGCCTACCGGGAGAGGGTGGGAGGCTGGCTGG
>Ga0256833_1000488_pt1 | contig 31232 bp, 19 predicted proteins | sample 356284metaG_FD_190535 | JGI IMG/M metagenome (GOLD analysis project Ga0256833, IMG submission 190535) | Hydrothermal vent microbial communities from Mid Atlantic Ridge, Atlantic Ocean - 356-284 | ecosystem: Environmental > Aquatic > Marine > Hydrothermal vents | place: Atlantic Ocean: Mid... | reverse complement strand
CAGTACAGGATGAGCGCGGCCAAGGTGTTGACACCTATCTTGATTATGCCATGTCCTTTGTCAACTATGCCAAATCCCTGGAATCCGAAGGCCGTGACATGTCGCCTCTGCCGCCTGAAGAACACTGTATAAAGAGTTTTAGATCGGCCGACTCCTCAATCAGGCTGCAACTGCTTTCCACCTACGAAACCGGCATATTTGACCAAAGCGCTTCTGAAATCGTGTCCTATGACCCCGAACACCAGCGCCTCTTTGTCACCAACAGCGCGGAAAACAGTCTCGACATCCTCGATATTTCCGCCCCTGCCGATATAGTACGGACAGGGCGTATCGATCTCTCCCCTTACGGAGCAGGCCCCAATTCAGTGGCGGTACAAAACGGTCTCGTGGCCGTGGCCGTGCAGGCGGAGCCCAAACAGCAACCGGGCAGCGTGATTTTTTTCACAACCCAGGGTACTTATCTCGGCAGGGTAACGGTTGGCTCCCTGCCGGACATGCTCACCTTCACCCCGGACGGTCGCAGAATTCTGGTGGCCAATGAAGGGGAGCCCAGTGATGACTACCAGGTGGATCCCGAAGGCTCTATTTCCATAATTGATATCCACAGGGGCGTGCAACAGGCACGGGTAATAACGGCTGATTTCTCCAGTTTCAACAGTCAGGTTGATGAGTTGCGTCGAAGAGGGGTGCGCATTTTCGGACCGAATGCATCGGTGGCCCAGGATCTGGAACCTGAGTATATTTCGGTTTCTCCCGATTCACGCCGGGCCTGGATCAGTCTGCAGGAAAATAACGCCATTGCCCTGCTTGACCTGCGGCGTGGCCGCATCACTGATATCATGCCCCTTGGCTATAAAAATCATAACCTGCCCGGAAACGGCCTGGATGCGTCTGACAAAGATAAAAATATCAATATTCGAACGTGGCCCAACCTTTTTGGTATGTACCAGCCCGATGCGCTGGCCGCCTTTATAGTCAATGACCATTATTACCTTGTCACGGCCAATGAGGGAGATTCAAGGGATTATGAAGGATTTTCCGAAGAAAGCAGGGCAGGCAAGCTTGAACTTGATCCGCAGGCCTTCCCCCATGCCGATCTCATACAGAAGAAAACAGCTCTGGGGCGGCTGCAGGTAACCACTGCCATGGGTGATGCCGATGGAGACGGAGATTATGACGCATTGTACTCCTTTGGCGCTCGTTCCCTTTCTGTCTGGCGGCAGGGAAGGCATGACCTGCAACAGGTCTATGACAGTGGTGATCTGCTGGAGCGCATCACAGCCGGCGTTCTGCCCGATTTTTTCAATGTCGACAACGATACCAATGACTCCATGGATAAGCGCAGTGACAACAAGGGACCGGAGCCCGAAGGAGTGGCACATGCCATTATCCGCACCCGTCATTTTGTCTTTGCCGGTCTGGAACGTATTGGCGGCATTATGGTCTTTGACGTCACCGATCCCCGGGCACCGGCCTTTATTCAATACGTCAACAACCGTAATTTCACGGGTGATACCGCTGCAGGCACCGCAGGAGATCTGGGCCCGGAAGGCATCACCTTTATCCCCGGCTCCGACAGCCCTACAGGTGCCCCGCTTCTGGCGGTAGCGAACGAAGTAAGTGGTACGGTGACACTCTTTTCCATTAACATGGGCAACCTGCCCGTCCCGGACCGTGGTGACCTCAACAATGACGGCCGGGTGGATCGACAGGATATGAATATCCTGAAAAACTATCTCCGCCAGCCAGCCTCAGTTTTTCCGGAATGCGACCTGGACGACGACGGCCGCATCACCATCCGGGATGCACGCATACTTGCCCTGCTCATACGGGCAGGCTCCAATAATCAATAATCTGAATTGACTTCCAGGTAAGTAACTCCCAACAGCAGGTGTCCAATTTTCCATTGACATCCGGGCACCTGCTGTTCCCATGTTCGTTTTCTGAACGTATTTCCTAAACCTATAATACAGGCGGATAATCTGCAAATTTTTTCTGCAAAAGTCGCTAACTATTTGTCATGTAAATATTTTTCATGATCGCGGTGATTCAAATATGGGGCTGAATTGAGGATGAAGGAAGGTGTTGTCAGGCTGTCAATCACGGGTAATATACGGTTCCTCGTAACCTGGCCAGCCATCATCAAAGAAACAAGAATCGTCCTGCCCGGTAGATGCCGGACATGGATTACGGGGTGGTGGCGTAAACCTGTTTTCCGGTGGCGGGCGTGGTTGGTCCTGTATGTTCCAGAGGTCCAGGTGTTCCAGTATTTTTCGGATGACATCCGGTTCATTGATAAAGCTGATGATCTTCATTTCTCCCTGGCAATGCGTACACTTCAGGGGATCGACCTCCCACACCTTCTTTATGCACTCCCGCCAGATCGGCGGCGGGATCTTTTTCGGCTTGTATGTCGAGACATCGAGAATTTCGATTTCGTTATCTGAATTGTCACTTGCCTTGTCCGCCAGCTCCTGTTGGGCCCGTTCACCCCGCATCCGGTTTGAATACCAGCCGTAATACCTCACAAGCTGAAAATTTGTAACCCCTCACGGGATGGCTGACCATCGGTCTGTCCGACCACAATGGTGTGTAAGCGCTCTCAGGGGCCGCAGATTTGTGCAGGCGTGGCCTGACCGCTATAGTCTACCTATGCGGGCAGGCACGACCGTGCAAAGATGCGGTCCCTGTGAGCGCTTACGAAAATTTTTATCCGGAATATGCTGGGTTATGGCGGCAAGAAACTCTTCGGCTGTGGAAATAGAGAAGTTCTTTTTGTTCTTGCCATGGGTCATCTTTGACCGGTAAACCACCATGCCGGTATCATCGTTGTAACTGATTTTCTTCGTGGAGAAGGGGCTGCGGATGATATATTGGGCCAGGCTGGTAATTCCAGCCTCATCGTTCCGGGCGATGCAGACGGAGTTGTCCACGCTGAAACCGGAGGTATGTCGCCATGTCACAACCATGGCGATAAAGGCATCATCAACCAGACCTTCCTCTTTCAACATAGACAAGACGCTGGCCCGGAACAGTTCGGCCAGCGGAGAGATATTCAGCCTTGGCATGACATGGAACACCCCGCTTCTGCGGAACAGGCCGTCGGCAACAATGGAATGGATATGCGGATGCCATCTGGCATAATCGCCAAAGGTCTGAATGGTCATCACCGCGCCGCAGACGCCATCATCAAGACCAAGAGCCGTGCGAAAAAAGGTGAGCAGACTGTCTGCCGCGCAGGTGGCCAGCCGGGCAAGCAGGTTTCGATTATAGAGGAAGAATTTGCGTATAATGATGGGGATGCTGAAGACATACTGCCGGTGTGGCACCGGGTAGAGGATATTTTCCCGAAGCATCTCTCCGAACTGGACGACTTTTTTGGCATGGCATGAGGGGCAGAACCAGCGGCCCCGACAGGAAAAGGCGAGGAGATATGAGATATTCATAGCGGCAGTCGGGACAGCGAACCCTTGCGAACTCCCTGTTTCAAGTCACCGCATTTAAGGTAAGCCCGCACAGCATCGGAGATGACCGGGCGGTAAAAGCCATGGTCATGGGAAAACCGCTCGCCATAGATCTGTTCAAAACTGTCGAAATGGTTCAGGAGCAGCCGATATAACGGTGAGTCGGTCGGCTTGCGCGGGTGATAGACCGCTGTTGTGTTCCGGCATGGTGCTGGATGTCCCATGGGGGAATCCTTGCATAGTCTGCGCCAGCTGACAGCTTCATTTCATCTTGCCTTTTCTGCCGACATGCAGTCCCATTAAGATCGCCGGCAGCCGCTACTGGAACGTACGTTCAGTCAACGTGGTGGTCCCCTATCCCGGTTATTCCACCATGGAACGGGCCAAGCCCGAGTCGGGTGGAATCTCTAATGGAAAACGTTCCTAACTTGAGTGCATTTTTCCTTTTCAAACAACCGTTTCCAGGCAAATACATGTCCAAAATGATCCGTTGTGATAGCTGTGAATCGCTTAACCTGACAGCTATGGTGTCAGGGGTCAGGTGCCGGGGGCAGGTGTCAGGGATCAGGGGCCAGGGGGCAGGGCGCTAACAGGCGGTGAGCAGGCCGTCAGAGAGCGTGAGAATCCGGTCCAGGGATGCGGCCAGTTCCATGTTGTGGGTGACCATGACCACGGCCAGGGAACGGGAACGGCTCAACTCCCGCAGGAGGGAGAAGACCCGTTCGCCACTGGCCGAGTCCAGGTTGCCGGTGGGCTCGTCGGCGAGCAGCAGGGCCGGTTCCATGACCAGGGCCCGGGCCAGGGCCACCCGCTGCTGTTCGCCGCCCGAGAGCTCGCCGCTGCGGTGATCGGTGCGATGGGAGAGGTTGACCTGGTCAAGCAGCGCCAGGGCCCGGTTCCGCATCTCTTCTTTGCCCCTGCCCCCGATGAGGCCCGGCATCATCACGTTTTCCAGGGCCGTGAACTCGGGCAGCAGGTGATGGAACTGGAAGATGAAGCCGATGTTGGCGTTGCGGTGAACAGCCAGGGCCGTCTCGTTGAGCCCGGTGAGCCTGCGGCCGGCAAAGAACAGCTCGCCGCTGTCCGGGGCGTCCAGGGTACCGAGGACCTGCAGAAGTGTCGTCTTGCCCGATCCCGAGGCGCCGACAATGGCTGTCATCTCGCCGCGGCCGACCTCCAGGTCCACCCCCCGCAGGACCCGGATCGGTCCGGCCGGGCTGGCAAAGGCCTTGTGGATGGCCCTGGCGCTGAGAATCGTCCTGTCACTCATAGGTCAGCGCCTCCGCCGGCCTGACCCTGGAGGCCTGCCAGGAGGGATAGAGGGTGGCGGCCAGGGTGATGAGCACGGCCGAGACCGCGATCACGCTCACGTCCATGGGCACCACCTTGATGGGCAGGGTGGACATGGGATAGACATTGCTGGGCAGCTCGATGAACTTGTACTTCTTGAGGATCGCGCACAGTCCCAGGCCGCCGCCGACCCCGAGGATGGTCCCGGTCACGCCGATCACCGCCCCCTGGTAGAAGAAGATACGCATGATGGAGCGGGTGGTGGCGCCCATGGACTTGAGAATGGCGATGTCCCGCTTCTTCTCCATCACCACCATGACCAGGGCACTGATGATGTTGAGGGCCGCCACCAGGATGATCAGGTCCAGGGCGATGAAGATGCCGATCTTCTCCAGCTTGAGGGCTGCAAACAGGTTACGGTTGATCTGCATCCAGTCGCGCACCGAGTAGCCGGGGCCGAGCCGCTGCCGGATGGCGGCGGCTGTCCGATCGGCGCGGTCCAGGTCGGTGACCTTGACCTCGATGCCATGGACGCCCCGCCGCAAGCCGGTCAGGCCCCGGGCGGTCCGCAGGCTGACAAAGCCCATGGTGGAATCATATTCGTACATGCCGGTTTCGAAGATGCCCACCACCCGGCAGGTCCGGACCGCTGGCAGGACCCCCATGGGCGAGAGCGGTCCGTTGGGCGAGAGGAGCCGGACCCTGTCATCGGGTCGTACCCGGAGCTGCCGGGCCAGGTCGATGCCCATGACGATACCCGGCAGGCTGTTGTTCCGTTCCAGGTCCTGCAGGCGGCCCGCCTTCATCTCCCGGCCGATGCGGATTACCCGGGTGGCGGTTTCCGGATCAATGCCGCGCAGGACAATACCGCTGGAGGCACGGGCCGAGGTGATCAGGGCCTGGGCATAGATATAGGGAGAGGCTGCCGCCACGCCATCCACCGATTCGACGGCCTTCATCACTGCCCCTGGATCGTCGATGGGGCCGCTGAAACGCTGTACCAGGATGTGGGCGTTGATGCCGATGATCTGGTCGCGCAGCCCCTCGGTGAAGCCGGTGTAGACCGACAGCACCACGATCAGGGCCAGCACGCCCACGGCCACGCCCAGCACCGAGATCACCGAGATCAGCGAGATGAACTTCTGCCGGCGCTTGGCCCGCAGGTAGCGCAGACTGATAAACCATTCAAAGGAGCGCATGGACATGCCGGCCTCGGGTGCGATGTAAGCGCACACAGGCACCGCATCTTTGCACGGGTGTGCCTGCCCGCATAGATAGGCTATAGCGGTCAGGCATGCCTGCACAGATCTGCGGCCCCTGAGAGCGCGTGCAGCATTGTGGTTGAAAAAACCGGTGGTTGGTTATCCCGTGAGGGGTTACGGTACGATCACCCCCTGGATTGGTCATTTTTCCCTGGCCTCGGGCTTCAGGTGCGGGAAGAGGATCACGTCGCGGATGGAGGGCGAGTCGGTGAGCAGCATCACCAGCCGGTCGATGCCGATTCCTTCGCCGGCCGCCGCCGGCATGCCATATTCCAGGGCACGCACATAGTCCTGGTCCAGGATGGGATGGATCTCCACGTCATCGCCCCGCTCGGCGATCTGTTTTTCGAACCGCTGCAGCTGGTCGATGGGATCGTTGAGCTCGCTGAAGGCGTTGGCGATCTCGCGGCCGGTGATGAAGAGCTCGAAGCGGTCGGTCACCGACGGGTCCTCCTCGTTGCGGCGCGCCAGGGGCGAGACCTCGGTGGGATAGGAGGTGATGAAGGTGGGATCGATGAGCCTCTCCTCCACCAGCAGCTCGAACAGTTCGGTCTTGGCCTTGCCCGGCCCTGCCTCGGGCTGCAGCTCGATTCCCTTCTCCCTGGCCAGGGCCATGATTGCGGCGTCATCCTGCAGCAGGGCGGCGTCCAGGCCGCCGATCTCCACCAGGGCCTCGTCCATGGTGAAGCGGCGCCAGGGCGGCGCCAGGTTGACCTGTGCACCCTGGTAGGTGATCTCCATGGTGCCGCAGACCTCGGCCGCCAGCCAGGAGATCATCTCCTCGGTGAGATCCATCAGGTCATGGTAGGTGGCATAGGCCTGGTAGAATTCGAGCATGGTGAATTCCGGATTGTGGCGGGTGGAGAGGCCCTCGTTACGGAAGTTGCGGTTGATCTCGAAGACCCTCTCAAACCCGCCCACCAGCAGCCGCTTGAGGTAGAGCTCCGGCGCGATGCGCAGGTAGAGATCCATGCCCAGGGCGTTGTGGTAGGTCTTGAATGGCCGGGCCGTGGCGCCTCCCGGAACCGGCTGCATCATGGGGGTCTCCACCTCCAGGAAGCCGCGGTTGGTGAGAAACTCGCGGATCAGGCGGATGATCTCCACCCGTTTGCGGAAGGTATCGCGCACTTCGGGGTTGACGATCAGGTCCACGTAGCGCTGCCGGTAGCGGGTCTCGACATCGGTAAGGCCATGGAACTTCTCGGGCAGGGGCCGCAGGGACTTGGTGATCATCTGCAGCCGCAGGGCCTCGATGGACAGCTCGCCGGTCCTGGTCCGGAACAGCTTGCCCTCCACACCGACGATATCGCCCACGTCCCACTTCTTGAACACCGCGTATTCCTCGTCGCCGACCAGGTCACGACGGACATAGATCTGGATGCGGCCGGACTCGTCCTGGATGTGGAAGAAGGCCGCCTTGCCGAACTTGCGCATCGACATGATGCGGCCCGCCACCCGGTAGGAGCCGCCGTCCTTTTCGTGCGATTCGGGGGCCAGGGCCTCGCCGCGGGGCAGGATCTCCCGGATCGGCTGCGGTGCCTTGAAATCATTGCTGAAGAGTTTGACCCCGGCCTCGGCAAGGGTCTTTGCCTTGTCGCGGCGTGCCTTGAGAATATTGCTCTGTTGCTTGTCCATGGTGTGTTTTGTGCTGACGATAAACTGTTGCCGGCCGCCATGGCCGACATCAGAGGGTCCAGGGCCGGGCCGGTGGCTGTCTGTGAGTGTCTGTTTCCTTTAATGGAGCAGTTCGTCCCGCAGGGTCATGGAGACGGCGCGGGTCAGCGACAGCACACGGCGGGCCAGGTCCGGGGCCAGAGAGCCGGTGCCGCAACTGGGGGTGATCAGGGTCTGGCGGAGCAGGGCGGCCGCATCCCGCTTCGGCCCGGTGAAGGCCCGGGCCTGTTCTTTCCACAGGCCGACCAGGGAGGCGGTGTCCTCCTTTTCCACGTCCTCGCCCCGTGATGTGGGAATCCCGCCCCAGGCGATGATGGAGCCGCGGTCGAGATAGTTGCCCACCTCTTCGCCGAGCGGGGCGATACGTTCAAAGAAACCGTAGGCGTCGAAACTGAGAATGTCGATGGCCGATCCGAGCAGCAGGCTCCAGTCGGTATTGGCACAGACATGGATCCCGGCCAGGCCGCCGGCCAGGTGGATCGCGTCGGCCACCTCGTTGATCATCTCCCGGATGGCCTCGGCCGAGACACCGATGAAGGCCGAGGAGCCCAGGCCGGCCAGGGCCGGCTCGTCGATGAACATCAGCACCGGCCGGTTGCCGGCCCGGGCGAGGAATCGTGTCTGCCAGGCAGCCTTGACCGCGATTCCCTTGATCACCATGTCACGGATGGTGTCGTCGAACCAGCCGGCCCGGCCCTGGCGGTCCTTGATGCCGGTGAGCATGGTGAAGGGGCCGGTCACCTGGCCCTTGACCGCGGCCAGACCGGGGCGGCCGGGCAGGGTCTCGGCGAGGAGGTAGAGGCCGGCCGAACGCTCCCGACTGTTGCGGAGGCGGGAGTCGACGCTCAGGTCCCCGTTTTCGGACGCGGCCAGGTAGTCCTCGTAGAAGGCGAGCATCTCCTCCTCGAAGCCGGGACGCTGGATGTCATAGACGATCCTGCCGTCGGCATCGGCCGGGTCTTCCTCGGTGATGCAGGGCAGGCCCTCGGCAAACTGGGGCATCATCCGTTCCAGCGGGTTTGCCGGTAACTGGGGCCAGAGGGGGATTTCGGGCGTGGCTTCAAATATCCAGTCAAGTGCTTCCCGGTGACTGGTCAGGGGGACGGAACCGATCAGGACCGGCAGACCGTCAGCGCTGAAGCGACCTGGTGTTGCGGTCGACATTCTGTAACCTCGGGTAGAGTTGGTACCTGTGCCAAAGTAACGTAAGCGGTCACAGGCATCGTGTCTTTGCGCGCAAAGGGGTATTGTTAGTGCGAACAGGCGGTGATGTCAATTTTTTTCAAGCAGGGCCACGGATTCAATGTGATGGGTCTGGGGAAACATGTCAACGGCGGTGAGCCTGGTCAGGTGGTAGCCGCTGGTGGTCAGCCGCGCCAGGTCGCGGGCCAGGGTGGCGGGGTCGCAGGAGACGTAGATGATCCGCTCTGCCGCCAGCTCCGCCAGCAGGGCCACCTCGGGACCAAGGCCCTGGCGGGGAGGATCGAGGACGATACAGTCGAACTGCTCTCCTGTCTTTCGCAGCCGGGCAAGGGCGATCCGGGTGGAGGCACGGATGAGACAGTGGCCGCTCAGACCGGCGGCAGCCATGTTGCGGCCGGCGAAGCGGACCGAGCGGTTGTTCTGTTCCACTCCGGTCACCCGGGCGCCACGGAGGGCGAGGGGAACGGAGAAGTTGCCCATGCCGCAGTGCAGCTCCAGCAGGCGCTGGCTGTGCACTTCACCGGCCATGGCGCAGGTCCGGGCCACCAGCAGCCGGTTCTGCTCCGCATTGGCCTGGAAGAAACAGCCGCTGTCCCACTCGAGGCGATAGCCGTCGAAGTCCGGAAACGCCTGGCGCAGCAGTGGCACGGGTCTGCCGGGCATAAGGGGCTGCAGGACGCGGCCGCGCCGGATGTCGATTGCCGGCCCGCTGTGCCGTGCCAGCTCTTCGAGCCGGCCGGTGGTCTGGCGGGACAGTTTTTTTCCGGTCCGGAGATGGATCACCATGACCACTTCACCCGTCTCCGGCGACTGGAGCAGCTCAATCTCCTCACACCGGCCGGCCAGGCCGGCCAGCAGGTCGGGGTGGTCATGGAGGGTCCGGAGCACCCTGTTGATGCCGCCGGCGGCCACCGGGCAGGATTCGATGGGCACCACCCGGTTGCTGCGGATCCGGTGAAAGCCGAGCCCCGCGTCGTCGGCCAGGTGCAGGCGGAGACGGTGCCGGTAGGCCAGCGGCCTGGCGCAGGGCAGCAGAGAGAGCGGTTGCATGGGTGTGATGCCGGCTCGCCGGAGCGCCTCTGTCAGCAGATCCTTCCTGAGCTCTGCCTGAAATTCTTCCCCCGCATGCTGCAGGTCACAGCCGCCACAGATGGAGAAGAGAGGACACGGCGGCCTCCGCCGGTGGGGAGACGGTTCCAGGATCTCCACTGCCTCGGCCTGCAGGTGGCCGCGAAACCGCCTGACCACCCGGATCTCCACCAGCTCCCCGGGCAGGACAAAGGGCAGCATCACCACCATGCCCTCGCTCAATCGCGCCAGGCCGCTGCCGCCGGCGATGATTTTTTCTATCCTGACTCTGGGCATGTTCCTTGCTTTGCCGTTTGCGGGTCGCTGTCACATGGTCCGGATACCGGTGAGGAAAAATCCATGCAATAATCACGGCCCGGCAACTCTCTACTTCAGGAGAGGCGGGACTCCCTTGTACAAACGTCCCGGTATTTCAAGAATGTTGCCGAGAGTACCCCCTCACGGGATGGCTAACCATCGGTTTGTCCGACCACAATGGCGCAAGTGCTCTCAGAGGCCGCAGATTCGGAGTCTACGCTTACCTGTGCAGGCCCGTGCCTGGCCGCAGGTAAGCGACCGCAGGGAGACTCCGATAGCCTACCTGTGCGGGCTGGCACGACCGTGCAAAGAGGCAAGCTAACCGTTTCGGGTCATCTCATGCTGAAAGGAATCCATGCCCTGCGCGGCATCGCGGCTGTAGCCGTTGTCCTCTACCATGCTTCTGTATGGTCTGGTGTCTATTATGCGACTGTATTCAGAGGGTTTTTCGACTTCGGATACATCGGGGTTGATGCCTTCTTCGTTCTCAGCGGTTTCATTATCCTCCATGTGCATCGGCATGATACTCCGGGTGTCGGTGCATGGAAACAGTTTTTCCTCAAAAGGGTGATCCGCATCTATCCGCCTTTTCTGCCCGTTTCATGTATTCTCCTGCTCGCTTACCAGGTCCTGCCTGCCCTTGCCAACGGTAACCGGGAGGTCGGTATCATCACCAGTATCTTCCTGCTGCCGACCCCTGCACAGCCGGCCCTGGAGGTCTCCTGGACCCTGATGCATGAAATGCTGTTCTATATCTTTTTTTCGCTCTACTATCTCGGGCGGGACCTGTTCCTCTTGTCCATGGGGGCCTGGGGTCTGCTGCTGGTCGTCATGATCGGACAGGATGGCGAGATGTTCCTGACCCGCTTTCTGCTCAATATTCATAACATCCATTTTCTCCTCGGGATGGCGGTTGCCTGCATTACTGCCCGGACCAGCCGCTGGTACCGGTCGGCGCTGGTGACAGGGCTTTTGCTGCTTGCCGCCTATATCACGGCCGTCTATTGCCATGTGAACCAGGAGCTGCTGGTGAACCACAGTGTCGAGCATCTCCTGCTCGGAGTGATGTTCGCCTGTGTTGTTTACGGGCTTGTCGGCTGGGAGCGGGAAAGGGGGATGAACGGAACCGCGCTCTGGATGCTCCTGGGCAGTGCCTCCTATTCCATCTACCTCGTGCACTATCCGCTGGTCTCGCTGCTGAACAGGATTGCCGGCTGGTACTATGACGGCAGCGTGGTCAGGGCCCGCCTGTTCTATATTCTGATCGTGCTCTTCTGTCTCGCCGCCGGGGTGCTCTATTACGGGATCTATGAAAAAAAGGTACTGCTGTATCTGCGGCGACGACTGCTGTGAGCCGCCCGCCTTCCTGCCGATCGTCCGCAGATGGAGTGCTGCCGGACTGTTACGCGGGTGCGGGCGTACCGGTTTTTTCGATCCCTGCGGGTTCTGTTTGCAGAGCAGGGCGGTTTAATGCTACCATGGCCGGATACCAGCGGGGCTTACCGGCTCTCCCGGATGGCGATCCGGTTCAACCTTTTTTCGTGAATTTTCCGGTGACTGTCAAGAAAGCGAAAATACTGATTGTCGATGATGAGCAGGTCCACCGTTTCATGCTCTCTTCCCTGTTGACCAACTGGGGCTGGGAGTGCGACGAGGCGGACGACGGAACCACTGCCGTGGCCAGAGTGGAGGAGGGGCCATACGACGCGATTCTCATGGACGTGCGGATGACCACCATGGACGGCATGGAGGCCCTCAAGCGGATCCATGCCGTCAATCCGGCCATTCCGGTGGTGATCATGACCGCCTACTCGTCGGTGGATTCGGCGGTGGAGGCGATCAAGAAGGGCGCCCACGATTATCTGACCAAACCCCTTGATTTTGACCGTCTCCGCCATACCCTGGAGGTGGCCATGGGGCACCGGCGGCAGGAAGAGGATCAGGCCCTGGCCGGACAACCCTTTGGAGACGACAACAGGATCATCGGCACCTCGGCACCCATGCGGGAGCTGTGGGATATGATCGTGCACGTGGCGCCCACCGAGGCGACAGTGCTTATCACCGGCGAGTCCGGCACCGGCAAGGAACTGGTGGCCTCGGCCCTGCACCACCAGAGCAGGCGTGCCGACGGGCCCCTGGTCAAGGTCAACTGCGCGGCCCTGGCCGAGAATCTGCTCGAGTCCGAGCTGTTCGGTCATGAGAAGGGGGCTTTCACCGGTGCCGACCGCAGGCGCGAGGGACGCTTTGTCCAGGCCCAGGGCGGAACGCTCTTCCTGGACGAGATCGGCGAGACCTCGCCGGCCATGCAGGCCAAGCTGCTCCGGGTCCTGCAGGAACATGAGCTGCAGCGGGTGGGCGGTCAGGAGACCATCCATGTCGATGTCCGCATCGTCGCCGCCACCAACCGCAATCTGGAGGAGGAGGTGGCTGCGGGCAGGTTTCGCGAGGACCTCTACTATCGGCTCAACGTGGTGGTCCTGGAGGTACCGCCCCTGCGGGAGCGGCAGGGGGACATCCCCCTGCTGGCCGAGTATTTCTTCCGGAGCTTCGCCAGGAGAAACAACCGCCAGGTGGCGGGAATCACGCCCGAGTGCATGGATATCCTCAACCGGTATCCCTGGCCCGGCAATGTGCGGGAACTGGAGAATTCCATCGAACGCGGTGTCATCCTCATGCGCGGTGAATACCTGGACGTGGGCGGCCTGCCGCTCGCCATCCAGCGCTGGGCGGGCAGGAATGCGCCCGAACCGGTGGAAGAGCCCGCCACCCTCAAGGAGGCGGAGCGGGCCCTGATCCTGAAGACCCTCAGGGAGACGGACGGCAACCGGAGCGAGGCGGCGCGCCGGCTGCAGATCACCCGCAAGACATTACTCAACAAGTTGAAGAGTTATGAGATCAGCTGAGGCGCAGTCCGGCGGTGCCAGGGGATGGACAGGGAGGCCGGCATGGTGAACAGGGAACTGGAACTCCTGCGGGCCTCGCTTGCCGTGTGCCGGTTCGTGCTGGTGGAACGTGACCTGCCCAACCTGCTGCAGGGTATCTGTGACCGTCTGGTCCAGGCTGGTGCCCATCACAGCGCCTGGATCGTTCTCATGGACGAGGAGATGGGTGGCGTGATCACGGCCGAGGCCGGGCTCGGTGAACGTTTTGCCGCCCTCAGGGACCAGTTGCAGCGGCAGATTCTGCCCCGGTGCGGCGAGCTGGCCCTGGCCGGGGAGGAGAGGGTCATCCTCTGCCGCGGCGAGGCCTGCGGTGATGGCGGCATCTTCGAACAGGGGAATTGCGGCCTGGTTCTGGCGACGGCTGTGCGCTGCCGGCCGGGCCTGCGCGGTTTCCTCGTGGTTGAGCCCCGGGTGGAGTCTGAGCCTGAAGCGTTTGAGAAGGAACTGGTGGCGGATCTGGCCGAAAGCATCGCCCATGCCCTGCGCCAGCTTTTCCTGGCCGAGGAGGCCCGCCACAGGGAGGATGAGCTCAGGCGGGTGGAGGAGCGGTTCGAACTCGCCCTCCATGCCTCCCAGGCCGGGCTCTGGGACTGGAACATCAAGACCGGTGAGATGTACACCAGCCCTGACAGGAAGGAGTTTCTGGACTACCGCAACGGCAATGGCGGCGAGATCAGCGGCCTGGGGCGGCAGATCCATCCCGAGGACAGGCCCCGGGTGCTGCAGGTGCTCAACGATCACCTGGCCGGCAGGACCGAAGAATACCGCATCGAGTACCGGATCAGGGAGGAGGACGGTTCCTGGTCCTGGTACCTGGATCGGGGCCGTGTGGTGGAACGGGACGAGCGGAACATGCCGGTACGGATGACCGGCACCCACCAGAATATCACCCGTCAGAAACAGCAGGCCGAGGCCCTGGAGACAGTGCGGCAACAGCTCCACGAGGCCGTGGACCATGAGCGGACCTTCCTCCAGACCGTGATCGACGGCGCCACCGATCCGATCATGGCCATTGATCTCGACTACCGGATCCTGCTGATGAACGCCACCGCCTGCCGCCTGATGGGTGTGGATCCGGAGAACCGCGAGATCCAGGGCAGTATCTGCTACCGGCTCTTCCACGACCGGGCCACCCCGTGCGACGATCCGCGCTATCCCTGCCCGGTCCGCGAGGTGGAGAAACGCGGGCAGCGTGTCTCCCTGGTGCACAATCCCTACCACGGCAACGGCATCAACAACACCTTCGAGATCGAGGTCTCACCGCTCAGGAACCGGGACGGCGAGCTGTATGGCATCATCGAGGTGGCCCGCGACATCACCGACCGGCTGCGCATCGAGCAGGAGCTGCGCGAGAGCCAGTCCCGGCTCTATCGGCTGGCCCACCACGATCCCCTCACCGGCCTGCCCAACCGGCTGCTCTTCCGAGACCGGCTGGAGCGTGCCATTGCCAAGGCCCGGCGGACCGGTACCAGGGTGGCCATCCTGTTTCTTGACCTGGACCGCTTCAAGAGCATCAACGACACCCTGGGGCACGATGTGGGAGATGAACTTCTCATCGAGGTCTCCCGGCGTCTGCAGGACCAGTGCCGGCAGTCGGACACGGTGGCCCGGCTGGGCGGCGACGAGTTCGTCTTTATCCTGGACGATATCAGCGGACAGCCCGGGGCCGCGGTGGTGGCCCGCAAGATCATGCATTCCCTGGCCAGGCCCATGCGGCTCAAGGGGCACGAGATCACGGTGTCCACCAGTATCGGAATCGCCATTTTTCCCGATGACTGCGATGATATCGACGGCGTGATCAGGTGCGCTGATACCGCGCTCTACCAGGCCAAGGACAAGGGCCGGGGCACCTACAGCTTCTACAGTCGTGATATGGAATTCAAGGGCAGCCGCATCAGCCTGGAAAAAAAGCAGTTGCACGCCGCCCTGGCACAGCGCCAGTTCGTTGTCCGCTACCAGCCGCAGTACGAGGCGTCCTCGGAGCGGCTGGTGGGGCTGGAGGCCCTGCTGCGCTGGAACCATCCCCGGGAGGGACTGCTCGCCCCTGATCGCTTCCTGCCGCTTGCCGAGGAGAGCGGGATGATCGTGGACATCGGCCGCTGGGTCCTGGAGGAGGTGTGCCGGCAGGTGGTGAAATGGCAACAGCAGGGGCTGGCCGTGGTACCGGTGGCGGTCAATATCTCGGCCCGGCAGCTTGCGGACAGGGATTTTGCCTCCCTGATATCGTCCTGCATCACCGAAAGCGGTCTGTCGCCGGAGTTTCTGGAGATCGAGCTCAGCGAGGCGACGATGATGCAGGATGCGGAACGGAACCTGGCTGAACTGGAGCGGATCGCCCGCCTGGGTATCCGGCTGAGTGTCGATGACTTCGGGACCGGCCGTTTTTCTCTGGCCGTGCTGCAGAAGATGCCACTGGACCGCCTCAAGATCGACACCTCGTTCACCACCCGCATCATAGCGGACAGGAACATGGCCATGCTGGTCGACGTGATCATCGTTCTCGCGCACAGCCTGGGGCTGAAGGTCCTGGCCGAGGGCGTGGAGAACAGGCAGCAGCTCGAGTTCCTCCGGCGGCACCAGTGCGATCAGGTCCAGGGATATTACCTCGCCCGGCCGCTGGATGCAGACAAGACAGCAGCCCTGCTGCAGCCCCGGAAATGAGGCGGCAATATGTTTTGTTGACGGGCCTGCGGCTTCGTGGTAAGAGCCTCATTTTGACCGCCTGAACCTGCAGTCATGCCATTCCTGCGGATTCGTACCAGTTCACCGCCATCGGCAGCGGCCTGAAAATAGCAATACTTTTGGTAAAAGTTCAGCAGTGCATCAGCTCTGTGCGTGATCGTGGCTGGCCGGCTATAGCCCCGCTATGGTAATCCCTCACGGGACGGCTACCCATCGGTTTGTCCGACCATAGTGGTGTAAGCACGTACCCGCTATGCGGGCAGCCGCGAGCGCGTGCAGAATGGCCTGCTGGACTTTTACGTGGATTCACCGCCAAAATATTCCGGACCCGGGCCGTCCCCGACAGCCGGCCTGTCCGAAGCCTGTCTTCTGACGTCTGACGTCTGATTTCTGTTTTCTGATTTCTGCAATGGAGACCGAGCAATGCGTACCAATATCCTTCACATCGGTGCCGGTGAACTGACCTACGAGATCCGCAACATCGTCAATGTCGGGACCAAGCTCCAGAATCTCGGCGTCCGGGTCAACTGGGAGAATATCGGTGATCCCGTGGCCAAGGGCGAGCGGATACCCGACTGGATGAAGGAGATCGTGGCCGAGGCGGTTCACGATGACGCGACCTACGGCTACAGTCCCACCAAGGGCGTGCTCGAGACACGCGAGTTCATCGCCGCCGAGACCAACAGCCTGGGCGGGGTGCAGATCGATGCCGAGGATATCATCTTCTTCAATGGCCTGGGCGACGCCATCTCCAAGGTCTTCGGCTTTCTCAAGCGCACGGCCCGGGTGATCGTGCCCACGCCGAGCTACACCACCCATTCCTCGGCCGAGGCGGCCCATGCCGGCGACAATCCGGTCACCTACATCCTCGATCCCAATAACTGCTGGTATCCGGATCTGGAGGATATTGAAAATCATATCAAGTACAATCCCGCCGTGGCCGGTATCCTGGTGATCAATCCCGACAATCCCACCGGCGCTGTCTATCCGGCCGAGATCCTGCGCGCCATTGTCGAGCTCTGCGAAAAAAACGATCTGTTCATGATCTGTGACGAGGTCTACCAGAACATGACCTACAACGGCACCGTTGCCGCACCCCTGTGCACGCTGATCGGTGACCGGGTACCGGCCATCTGCATGCGCGGTATCTCCAAGGAGATGCCCTGGCCCGGCGGACGCTGCGGCTGGATCGAGGTCTACAACGGCCATGTCGATCCGATGTTCGAGACCTATGTCACCTCCATTCTCAACGCCAAGATGGTGGAGGTCTGCTCCACCACCCTGCCGCAGGTGGTGCTGCCGAAGATCAAGAGCCATCCCCGCTACCCGGTGTACCTGGAGGAACGGATCAGGCGGTATGAGAAGTACTCCAACATCGCCTATGACATCCTCAGGGAGGTGGACGGTCTGCTGGTCAACCGTACCAACGGTGCCTTCTACATGAGCGCCGCCTTCACCGACGGTCTGCTCAATCACCGCCAGACCCTGCCCATCGACAATGACGAGGTACGCCGCAACGTGGAGGACCTGGTCTCCGGTCCCGATGTCTCCCTGGACAAACGCTTTGTCTATTACCTGCTGGCCTCCACCGGCGTCTGCGTGGTGCCGCTCTCCTCGTTTGCCACCGACCTGCAGGGCTTCAGGATCACCCTGCTCGAACGCGACGAGCGGGAATTCACCAAGATCTTCCAGACCCTTGCCGCGGCCATCCGCCAGTATCTGGCCTCGGCCTGAGCCGTTTCCTCCGGTCATCCCCACTCCGGTCCACCCGCGCCGTATCATGTCCCACGACGCGGGTTTGCCGGCATCCCTGTTTTTCCTTTGTAACAGTGCAGCAGCACGCCATCTGGAGCCTACGTTTCCTTCCACACGCAAGTGACGGACCATCACCGGCCCGGCCAGGGGCATGTCTCTGTGGCTCTGGAGGTACCTATCCATGCCTTGACACGGGTTGGGCCCATACTTATTGTTCCGACCAGATTTGATTGACCATACATGCCCTGTAATCAGTTACCGATGGATTTCCCGATCAGAGGCAACCGGATTGATCAGGACCGTTGCGCGCCGGTGAAGGCGTAATGCGGTACTGCCAGAGAGAGATGACCAAGACGAGGAGAGAACAGGTGGGAGAGAACAGAAAGGATGATGTCCGTGACCGGGAAAAGATGGAGATTCCCGGAGATCCCGGCAACGTGGAGGAGAGCGGCGGGGCGGATCAGGAGGATTCCCTGGATCAGGACTACGAGGCCCTGAAGCAGGAACTGGAAGAGACCCGGGACCGGCTCCTGCGCGTGGCCGCCGATGCCGACAACTTCAAAAAACGGATCGAGCGGGAAAAGGAGAAGATGCTCAGGTATGCGGGCGAGGATATCCTGCGCGAGCTGTTGACCACGGTGGACAATCTCGACCGGGCCCTGGAACAGGGTCGTGCCGAGAGCGATGACCCGAAACAGCAGTTGCAGTCCCTGCTTGAAGGGGTGGAACTCACCCGCAACGGCCTGCTGGCCACCCTGCAGAAGTTCGGGGTCGAGCCGCTCGACGCGGTGGGCCAGCCCTTCAACCCGGACGAGCAGGATGCCCTGAGCATGGAGGCCAGCGACGAGGTGCCGGCAAACCATGTCCTGCGCGAGTTTGCCAAGGGGTATCGTTTCAAGGATCGGATGCTGCGCCATGGCAAGGTGGTTGTCTCCAGTGGCCCCGGTTCGTGACGAGGGTGGAAAATTTACCTGAATACAGGATGCTGCCTTGACAATCCCGTGTTCATGCGCATTGTAAATATGGCAGCCGGGCATGGCGGACAACAGGCCGCCGGACGGCTGCCGCGACGGAGAGTCAAACCGGTTGCCGGCACAGGAGCCGGTACACGGACCGGAGGATACAGAATACGGACGGCTGGGCCGGATGCATCAGGCTCCAGCCTCAACAAACCATGAAAATCAGGAAGAGCGTATCGTGCCACTGCCGCAGGCAGGCAACTGTCCCGGCACCTGGCCCCTGAACCTGATTTTCGGATAAAAAGGAGACAGGAGACTATATCATGGGAAGAATCATAGGAATTGACCTGGGCACGACCAACTCATGTGTTGCAATCATGGAGGGTGGTGAGCCCAAGGTGATAGAGAACTCGGAAGGCAACCGGACGACCCCTTCGGTGGTCGCCTTCACCGACAAGGGCGAGCGGCTGGTCGGTCAGGTAGCCAAGCGTCAGGCGGTCACCAACCCCACCAGGACGCTGTTCGCCATCAAGCGGCTCATCGGTCGCAAGTTCACCGATGCCGAGGTCAAGAAGTCCATCGAGGTGAGTCCGTTCAAGATCGTCGAGGGCCCCAGCGGCGATGCCGTGGTCGAGGTGGACGGCAAGCAGTACAGCCCGGCCGAGATCTCGGCCATGATCCTCGGCAAGATGAAGCAGACCGCCGAGGAGTACCTGGGCGAGACCGTCACCGATGCCGTCATCACCGTACCGGCCTACTTCAACGACGCCCAGCGCCAGGCCACCAAGGATGCGGGCAAGATCGCCGGCCTCAATGTGCAGCGGATCATCAACGAGCCCACCGCCGCCTCGCTGGCCTACGGCCTGGACAAGAAGGGCGAGGAGAAGATCGCGGTCTTTGACCTGGGCGGCGGTACCTTCGATATCTCCATCCTGGAGATCGGTGACGGTGTCTTCGAGGTCAAGGCCACCAACGGTGACACCTTCCTCGGAGGCGAGGACTTTGACATGCGGATTGTCAACTGGCTTGCCGACGAGTTCAAGCGCGACCAGGGCGTTGACCTGCGCAATGACAACATGGCCCTGCAGCGACTCAAGGAGGAGGCGGAAAAGGCCAAGAAGGAACTGTCCACGGCCATGGAGACCGACATCAACCTGCCGTTCATCACCGCCGACGCCTCCGGGCCCAAGCACCTGAACATGAAGCTGACCCGGGCCAAGCTGGAGAGCCTGGTCGAGGACCTGATCGACCGGACCGAGGGGCCGTGCCGCACTGCGCTCCAGGATGCCGGCCTGAGTGCCTCGGATATCGACGAGGTCATCCTGGTGGGTGGTATGACCCGTATGCCCAAGGTCCAGGAAAAGGTCAAGCAGATCTTCGGCAAGGATCCCCACAAGGGCGTCAACCCGGACGAGGTGGTGGCCATCGGCGCCGCCATCCAGGGCGGTGTCCTCAAGGGCGATGTCAAGGACGTGCTCCTGCTCGACGTGACCCCGCTGTCACTGGGTATCGAGACCCTGGGCGGTGTCATGACCAAGCTGATCGAGAAGAACACCACCGTGCCGACCAAGAAGAGCCAGATCTTCTCCACTGCCGCCGACAACCAGCCTGCGGTCTCCATCCATGTCCTCCAGGGTGAGCGCGAGATGGCAGCGGACAACAAGACCATCGGCCGCTTCGAGCTGACCGATATCCCGCCGGCACCCCGAGGGGTACCCCAGATCGAGGTCACCTTTGACCTGGATGCCAACGGTATCCTCCATGTCTCGGCCAAGGATCTGGGCACCGGCAAGGAGCAGTCCATCCGGATCACCGCTTCCTCCGGCCTGTCCGAGGAAGAGATCGAACGGATGAAAAAGGATGCCGAGCTTCATGCCGAGGAGGACCGCAAGCGCAAGGAGCTGGTGGAGGCCAAGAACAATGCCGACTCCATGATCCACATGACCCAGAAGAGTCTCACCGAGCTTGGCGACAAGGTCGATGCCGAGACCAAGGCCAATGTGGAGCGAGAGATCGAAAACCTGAAAAAGGCCATCGAGAGCGACAATATCGACACCATCAAGAGTGCCACCGAGGCCCTGACCCAGGCCTCGCACAAGCTGGCCGAGCTGATGTATGCCCAGGCCTCCCAGGGCCAGGGCGGCGCAGCCGGCGGAGGTGCCGCCGGGGCCGGTGCCGCCGGAGCCGGTGCCGCGGGCGCAGCCGGTGGCGCAGCCGGCGGAACCGGTGGCAAGGACGACGACGATGTCGTGGACGCCGATTTCGAAGAAGTGAAGTAGGCGCTGCGGGCCCGGTCCCGTACACGCGGGACGACATCATGGGGAGTGCAGGGAAATCTGCACTCCCTTTTTTTTGTACGCGCTCACAGGCACCGCATCTTTGCACGGTCGTGCCTGCCCGCATAGGTAGGCTATCGGAGTCTCCCTGCGGTCGCTTACCTGCGGTCAGGCACGCCTGCACAAATCTGCGGCCCCTGAGAGCGCTTACACCATTGTGGTCGGACAGACCGATGCTTAGCCATCCCGTGAGGGGTTACTTTTTTTTTGCAGTTGGGGTATAGTGCCTCCGCCCATTGCGGGCCCCCGGAGAGTGGTCTCCGAGACGGGTGGCCGCGATACCCTAACATCATACAACAGCCAGGACATGAAACGGATACTTTCAGGCATCCAGCCTTCGGGACAGTTGCATATCGGGAACTATTTCGGAATGATGAAGACCATGATCTCCAACATGGAGACCGCGGATCTCTATGTCTTCATCGTCGATCTCCACGCCCTGACCACGGTCCATGACCGGGACCGGCTCCGCCGGGGGACACTGGAGGCGGCGGCCGATTTTCTGGCCCTGGGCCTGGACCCGGACCGCTGTACTTTCTGGGTGCAGTCCGATGTGCCCGAGGTCTGTGAGCTGATGTGGATCCTCTCCACCCTGACCCCCATGGGACTGCTGGAGCGGTGTCATTCCTACAAGGACAAGATCGCCAAGGGGATCGCGCCCAGCCACGGCCTGTTCACCTATCCGGTGCTCATGGCCGCCGATATCCTCCTGTTCCAGTCCGAGGTGGTGCCGGTGGGCAAGGACCAGAAGCAGCATCTCGAGGTGGCACGGGACATCGCGGCCAAGTTCAACAACACCTATGGCGAGACCTTTGTCATTCCGGAGCCGGCCATCAGCGAGTCCACGGCCATTGTCCCGGGACTGGACGGCCAGAAGATGTCCAAGTCCTATGGCAACACCATTCCCATCTTCCTGGATGACAAGCAGCTCCGCAAGCGGGTGATGTCCATCCAGACCGACGCCACGCCGGTGGAGGCACCCAAGGATCCGGAGAAATGCACCCTGTTCGCCCTGCTCAAGCTCTTTGCCCCGCCGGAGAAGCTGGCCGAGGTCCGGGACCTGTATATCAACGGCGGCGCGGCCTACGGCTACATCAAGCAGGATCTGTTCGAGCTGATCCGGGACTGTTTTGCCGATGCCCGGGCCCGGAAAAGGGAACTGCTCGCCAATCAGGACTACCTGCGCGATGTTCTGGCCAAAGGGGCGGAAAAGGCGCGGCAGAAGGCGGCCGAGACCATGGACCTGGTGCGCGACCGGGTGGGTCTTGCCTATTGAGAGGAAGACCCGGGCAGGGATTCTCAGAAGTCCACCAGCTCGACGTCGAACACCAGCCAGGCGCCGGGAGGGATGACGCCTCCGGCGCCGCGGTCGCCATAGGCCAGTTCCGGCGGGATGATCAATGTCCGTTTCTCTCCTCTTTTCATGTGGAGCAGGGCCTCGTCCCAGCCACGGATCACCCGGCCGGTCCCGACCTGGAAACGAAGCGGTTCACCCCGGTCACGGGATGAGTCAAACGTGCGTCCGTTGAGCAGGAGACGGCCGGTGTAGTGGACACTGACGGTATTTCCCGGTTTCGGGCTCTCTCCGCTGCCCTGCTCCAGGATCTCATAGTACATGCCGGAGCGTGTCCTGTGGGCCTCTGGCCATTTTTCCCGGATCATTTTCCTGATCCTGTTCTGTTCCTTTTGTCTGGCCTTGTCCTTCTCGCTCTTGATCCGGGCCAGCTCATGGTCAAAGGCGGCCTGATCGGTCTTGAAGCGTTCCGCTTCCCTGCCGACCCGGATGATCTCCACGTTCTCGATGGCGTCCCCCTGTTCGATGGCATCGACCACGTCCTGGCCCTCGACCACATGGCCGAAGATCGTGTGCTTGCCATTGAGATGCGGCGTGGCCGTGTGGGTGATGAAGAACTGGCTGCCATTGGTGTCCGGGCCGGCATTGGCCATGGCCACCACCCCCGGACCGTTGAACCTGAGCGAGGAGACGATCTCGTCGGGAAAGGTGTAACCCGGCCCGCCGGTACCGGTGCCCAGGGGACAGCCGCCCTGGATCATGAAACCGGGAATGACACGGTGGAACTTGAGGCCGTCATAAAAGGGGCTGCCCACGGGTTTGCTGCCGCCCATGTGCATGGTGCCCTCGGCGAGGCCGACGAAGTTGATCACGGTCAGTGGTGTCTTGTCGTAATAGAGCCTGATCAGAATGCTCCCCCTGGGAGTATGGATTCTGGCATAGAGTCCGTCTTTCATCTTCTTGTCTCTGGCTGTTGCCGGCTGCCCCGAAAGGACGAGCAGTGCTGCCATCATGAGTGCAAGCAGTCTGTGCATGGCGTGTGGCCTCCGGCATGTTGACTGATGGTAATGGTTCGCCGCTATCGGCAACCACCTGAAAAGGCCGATACTTCTACGACTGATACGTTTGCCGTCCGGCCCCGAGGCAGAGGCGGCGCCGGGAAGCGGTATCCCCACTGTTCTCTGATTTCGGTTGCTTACAAGGCCGCTGTCGCCTTGTCAAGAAAAACCGGACCGCCTTTTCTCCGCATCCGTCCCGATCCTTGTTGACGCAGATGAAAAATCCTGTTTAAATAGCCAAATTTATGTGCTGTATCGAGAAGAGCTGAGGCGGCGGGACAACAGTGCTGTACCATGGCTACAAGATTTTTGGAACAGCAAGTTATTTCCTGCTGTTATTCACGGCGCCCCTGATCCGGGTTCTGGGCGGCAGGTACGGCTTTGGGCTGGACCAGCGCCTGGGCAGGTATCCCGGACAGGCGGACGGGAAAATCACGCCCTGTGTCTGGCTGCATGCCGCCTCTGTGGGTGAGGTACAGGCGGCAGGGATCCTGATCCGTGAACTGACGGTCCGCCATGGACGGTTCCGCTGCGTGCTGACCACCATGACCGAGCAGGGCTACAGGGTGGCCCGGGATCTGCTGCCGGAGACGGTTGCGTGCCTGATGGCCCCCCTTGATCTGCCCCCTGCCGTCCGCAGGGCGATCCGGTCCCTCCGGCCGGATCTGTATATCTGCATGGAAACCGAACTCTGGCCGGTCATGCTGATGGAGACCGCAAGAGCGGGAATTCCGATGCTTCTTCTCAACGGCCGCATGTCCGAGCGGTCCTTCAGGCGGTATCGGAAAATCCGTGGCCTCATGGCGCGTCTGCTGGGGCAGTTCGCCGGCCTGGGGGTCATCGCGGCCGACGATGCCCGCCGTTTCAGGGAACTTGGTGTCCCGTCCCGCCGGATTCAGGTGACAGGGAATATAAAATATGATCTCCGGGTCCAGGAGAAGGAGGCGATACGTGACAGGTACCGTCGCGAGCTGGATCTCGGGGGAGAGGTTGTCTTTGTCGCCGGTTCCACCCATTCCGGTGAAGAGGAGCAGCTGCTTGAGGTCCACCGGCGCCTGTGCGACGGGCAGCAGCGGCCGGTGACCTGGATCGTGGCGCCCCGCCACCTGGAGCGGCTGCCCGAGGTGGAGCGTCTCCTGGACCGGGCCGGCCTGGCCTATGACCTTTTCAGCGTGGCCAGGAACTCGGGCCGGAAGAGCCGGATCATCCTGGTGGACTCCATGGGTGAGCTGGCTGACCTCTATGCGGCCGCGGATCTGGTCTTCTGCGGTGGCAGCCTGGTGGACCGGGGCGGACACAATGTCATGGAGGCGGCCCGCTGGGGCGTGCCGGTCTATTTCGGCCCGAGCATGAAGGATTTCCGTGATGCCGCCATCCTCCTGCGCACGGCCGGTGCCGGGTTCGAGGTCGCCGATGGTCGGGCCCTCGCGACACTGATGCTCGCGCACCTGGCCGATCCGGAGCAATACCGCGCCATCGGCAGGGCTGCGGCCGCTGCGGCCGCAGCCCAGAGGGGCGCGGCCCGGCGTCAGGCCGAGATGGCACTGGCCCTGCTGAACTTTTACTGAACCAACATACCGCCGCCCCGTCATCGGGGGCGGTTATTTCCGGATACTATTGTATGAAAGTACTGATCGGACTTGAAGACGGAACGGTCATGACGGGCCGTTCCTTCACCGGCGCCGGCGAGGCGGTGGGAGAGATTGTTTTCAATACCAGCATGAGCGGCTACCAGGAGGTGCTCACCGATCCTTCCTATGCCGGCCAGATGGTCACCATGACCTATCCCCTCATCGGCAATTACGGTGTCAACGACGAGGACATGGAGTCGGCGGCTATCCATCCGCGGGCCTTTCTGGTGCGGGAGTACCAGGATATGCCGAGTAATTACCGCGCCACCGGCAACCTGGCCGACTTCCTGCGCCGGTTCGGTATCCTCGGCGTCGAGGGGCTCGACACCCGCATGTTGACCCGGATTATCCGCACCCGCGGCGCCATGAAGGCCGTGGTCTCCACCCAGGATCTGGATGGCGATTCCCTGGTCCGGCGGGCACGGGAGTGGTCCGGCCTGGTGGGGCGCGACATGGTGGCGGGCGTCACCGCCGGCGCGCCCTTTGACTGGCGGCAGGAGGCGGCAGATGACACGGGGGAGCCCCGTCACCGGGTGGTGGCCTTTGATTTCGGCATCAAGTGGAACCAGTTGCGTCTGCTCAGCCGACGCGGCTGCGAGGTCCGGGTGGTGCCGGCAACCACCTCGGCCGAGGATGTCCTGGCCATGGATCCGGACGGTATCTTTCTTTCCAATGGTCCCGGTGATCCGGCCGGAGTGGAGGGGGTTGTCGACAATATCCGGAAACTGCTGGGCAAAAAGCCGCTTTTCGGCATCTGCCTCGGTCACCAGATCCTGGGTCTGGCCTATGGCGGTTCCACCTACAAGCTCAAGTTCGGTCACCGGGGCGGCAACCAGCCGGTCAAGGACCTGACCACCGGCCGGGTGGAGATCACCTCCCAGAACCATGGTTTCTGTGTTGATCCCGACAGTCTGCCGCCCGAGATCGAGGTGACCCATGTCAACCTCAACGACGGCAGCCTGGAGGGGATGCGTCACCGGGAACTTCCGGTCTTTTCGGTGCAGTACCATCCCGAGCACGCACCCGGTCCCCATGATGCCGAGTACCTCTTTGATCGCTTTGTCGACCTGATGCGGGAAGCTTCCTGACGGTCAGCGTAGAGCGTCGGCCCCGATGCCGCCGCCTGGGCCGGAGCCTGCGAGGCGGACGGACCGCGTGCCGTATTCCAACGATACTCCTGAGCAATGCAGCCACAAAGATATACACAATGCCCAAACGTACAGATCTGAAGAAAATCCTCATCATCGGCTCCGGCCCCATCATCATCAGCCAGGCCTGCGAGTTCGACTACTCCGGTGCCCAGGCTGTCAAGGCCCTGAAGGAAGAGGGATACGAGGTGGTGCTGATCAACTCCAACCCGGCCACCATCATGACCGATCCCGGCCTGGCGGACCGCACCTACATCGAGCCCATCACCCCCGAGTGCGTGATCAAGGTCATCGAACGGGAACGTCCCGATGCCCTCCTGCCCACCCTTGGCGGCCAGACCGGGCTCAACACCGCCATCCGGGTGGCCGAAACCGGGGCCCTGGAGAAGTACGGCGTGGAGATGCTGGCCGCGGACATCGATGTCATCCGCAAGGCCGAGGGCCGGGAGGAGTTCCGCGACGCCATGAAGCGGATCGGTCTCAATGTCCCGGAATCGGCCATCGTCCACACCATCGACGATGCCATGGCTGCCGGCGAGGAGATCGGTTTTCCCATCATCGTCCGCCCCAGTTTCACCCTGGGCGGTACCGGCGGTGGCGTTGCCTACAACCGCCGCGAGCTGCGGGAACTGTGCACGGCCGGTCTCGATCTCTCCATGACCACCGAGATCATGCTCGAGCGCAGCCTGCTGGGCTGGAAGGAGTATGAGCTGGAGGTGATGCGGGACCGCAACGACAACGTGGTCATCATCTGCTCCATCGAGAACTTCGACGCCATGGGCGTGCACACCGGCGATTCGATCACCGTGGCCCCGGCCCAGACCCTGACCGACCGCGAGTACCAGGAGATGCGCGATGCAGCCATCGCCATCATCCGTGAGATCGGGGTGGAGACCGGCGGCTCCAATGTCCAGTTCGCGGTCAATCCCGAGGACGGCGAGCTGATGGTGATCGAGATGAACCCGCGTGTCTCGCGTTCCTCGGCCCTGGCCTCCAAGGCCACCGGCTTTCCCATCGCCAAGATCGCGGCCAAGCTGGCCATCGGCTACACGCTGGACGAGATCAGAAACGACATCACCCGCGAGACCTATGCATCGTTCGAGCCCACCATCGATTACTGCGTGGTCAAGATCCCGCGCTGGACATTTGAAAAATTTCCCGAGGCCGACGACCTCCTGACCACGGCCATGAAGTCGGTGGGCGAGACCATGGCCATCGGCCGCACCTTCAAGGAGGCCTTCCAGAAGGGGATGCGCTCGCTGGAGACCGGACGGATGGGATTCGGTTTCGATGGCCGCGAGGATATGCACGAGCTCCATATTGATGACCTGGAGCTGGGCCTGACCCGGCCCAGCTCGCAGCGCCTCGGTTACCTGTTCGAGGCCCTGCGCCGGGGGATGGAGATCGGCCGCATCCATGAGCTCAGCCACATCGATCCCTGGTTTCTCCACAACCTGCGCCAGATCGTGGCCATGGGGGAGGAGATCGGAAAACGGGGCTTTACCGGCCTGGACGCCGAGTTTCTCTATCAGGTCAAACAGTTCGGATTCTCCGATGTCCAGCTCGCCCGGCTCACCGGTACATCGGAAGACGATATCCGCGACCTGCGCCTGAAGAACGACCTTGCGCCGGTCTACAAGCTGGTGGACACCTGTGCAGCCGAGTTCGAGTCCTATACACCCTACTACTACTCCACCTATGAGCGGGAGGACGAGGCCCGGATCAGCGACCGGAAAAAGATCATGATCCTGGGCGGCGGTCCCAACCGGATCGGCCAGGGCATCGAGTTCGATTACTGCTGCGTGCACGCCTCCTTCGCCCTGCGCGAGATCGGGGTCGAGTCGATCATGGTCAACTCCAACCCCGAGACCGTGTCCACCGACTACGACACCTCGGACAAGCTCTATTTCGAGCCGCTGACCCGGGAGGACGTGCTCAATATCATCGAACGGGAGCGCCCCGACGGGGTCATCGTTCAGTTCGGCGGCCAGACGCCGCTCAATCTGGCCGTGCCCCTGGCGAGCCGCGGCGTGCCCATCATCGGCACCCCGCCCGACGCCATCGACCGGGCCGAGGACCGCAAGCGGTTCCAGCAGTTTCTGCAGAAACTCGGCCTGCGCCAGCCGGACAACGACACCGCCCACACCCTGGAAGAGGCACTGGCCGCGGCGGAAAAGATCGGCTATCCCGTGGTGATGCGGCCCTCCTACGTGCTTGGCGGCCGTGACATGCGTATCGTCTACAACGAGGAGGGGATCCGCGAGTTCATGGCCATCCCCGGCATGGCCGGCACCGAGCATCCGGTACTGCTGGACCAGTTTCTCAAGGATGCCATCGAGATCGATGTGGACGCGGTCTCCGACGGCAATGCCACGGTCATCGGCGGCATCATGGAACATATCGAGGAGGCCGGCATCCACTCCGGTGACTCGGCCTGTGTCCTGCCGCCCCACACCCTGTCGCCGGCCATGGTGGAGGAGATCAGCCGCGCCACCCGGGCCATGGCTGCGGAACTTGGCGTTATCGGTCTGATGAATGTCCAGTTCGCGGTCAAGGGCAATGATCTCTATGTGCTTGAGGTCAATCCCCGGGCCTCGCGCACCGTTCCTTTTGTGTCCAAGGCCACCGGCGTGCCCCTGGCCAAGATTGCCACCAAGGTGATGATGGGCATGTCGCTGGCCGAACTCGGGTTCACCGAAGAGATCCAGGTCAGCCACTGGGCGGTCAAGGAGGCGGTCTTTCCCTTTGACCGTTTTGAGAACGTCGACACCCTGCTCGGGCCGGAGATGAAGTCCACGGGCGAGGTCATGGGTATCGATGATACCCTTGGCCTGGCCATGGCCAAGTCGCAGCAGGCTGCCGGCCAGGAGCTGCCCCTTGCGGGCAATGTCTTCATCAGTGTGCGCCACGACGACAAGGACGCGGTGGCACCGGTGGCGAAGAAACTGGTGGACCTCGGTTTCCGGGTACTGGCCACCCGCGGCACGGCCCGTAGACTGCAGGAACTGGGTATCGAGTGTGCCCGGGTCAACAAGATCTCCCAGGGAAGGCCCCATATCCTTGACAAGATCCAGGACGGTGATGTTCAATGGATCATCAATACCTCATCCGGTAAGCGGACCACCGAGGATTCCTATACCATCCGCCGGGCTGCACTCGACTTTCACATTCCGTATACCACCACCATTTCCGGCGCATCGTCCATGGCCCAGGCCATCCTGGCCCTGACCGAGCGGGAAATCGGGGTCAAGACGGTGCAGGAGTTTTCAAAGAATATTGACTAAACAGGAACAGGTATTACACTAAGATAAACGGTCTGTTTTCGATTTTCCTGTCAGTTGCCTGTTGCAGAAAAACAGAACCTCCATTCACCACGTATCTGACACAGGAAGTATCCCCTGTTTCCGGCTCCATTTTCCCGGGGAAAGAGGCCGGAGGCCGGCTGTCTCCCGGTGCCGGAAACCCTCTTGCGACACGAATTACCGGAGATTAATTTTTTGAATACCTTTTACAAGAACCTGACGATGTGGTTGGTCATCGGGCTGACCATGATCCTGCTGTTCAATCTCTTCAACAAACCGCCCATTCAGCGCAACTCGATGACCTACAGCGAGTTCTGGTCCAGCGTTGAAAACGGTGTCATCAACAAGGTGACCATCCAGGGCGAGAAGATCCTCGGCTCCGGCCAGGATGGCAAACCCTTTGTCACCATCGCGCCCGCCGATACCGAGCTGATCCCCATGCTGCGCAAGTCCGGGGTCGATATCTCGGTCAAGGAGCCGGAAAAGGAATCCCTGTGGATGTCCATCTTCATCTCCTGGTTTCCCATGCTGCTGCTGATCGGGGTCTGGATCTTTTTCATGCGCCAGATGCAGATGGGCGGCAAGGGCGGAGCGCTCTCCTTCGGCAAGACCCGGGCCAAGCTGCAGGGCGAAGGTGAGGTCACGGTGACCTTCAAGGACGTGGCCGGTATTGACGAGGCCAAGGAGGAACTGGAGGAGATCATCGATTTTCTCCGTGATCCCCAGAAGTTCACCCGCCTGGGCGGCCGGATTCCCAAGGGTGTGCTCCTGTCCGGTCCGCCGGGTACCGGCAAGACCCTGCTCGCCAAGGCCATTGCCGGTGAGGCCGGGGTGCCCTTTTTCACCATCAGCGGCTCGGACTTTGTCGAGATGTTCGTCGGTGTCGGCGCCTCCCGGGTGCGCGACCTGTTCAACCAGGGCAAGAAGCATGCGCCGTGCATCATCTTCATCGACGAGATCGATGCCGTGGGCCGGCACCGGGGCGCCGGTCTCGGCGGCGGTCACGACGAGCGTGAGCAGACCCTCAACCAGTTGCTGGTGGAGATGGACGGTTTCGAGGCCAATGAGGGAGTGATCATCATCGCCGCCACCAACCGGCCCGATGTCCTGGATCCGGCCCTGCTCAGGCCCGGCCGCTTCGACCGGCAGGTGGTGGTGCCGATCCCCGATATCAAGGGCCGGGAGCTGATCCTCGAGATCTATGGCAAAAAGACCAAGCTGGCAGAGGATGTGGACATGGCCGTCATTGCCCGTGGCACCCCGGGTTTTTCCGGCGCCGATCTCGAGAATCTGGTCAACGAGGCTGCATTGATGGCTGCCCGGGCCGGCAGGGACGAGATCGACCAGCAGATGCTGGAAAAGGCCAAGGACAAGATCATGATGGGCGCCGAACGGAGGTCCATGATCATCAGCGACAGGGAGAAGGAGGTCACGGCCTATCACGAGGCAGGTCATGCCCTGGTGGCACGCCTGCTGCCGGATACTGATCCCATCCACAAGGTGACCATCATCCCGCGCGGCCGTGCCCTGGGCCTGACCATGCAGCTGCCGGTGGACGAGAAGTACACCCATGGCAGGAAGTTCCTGCTCAATTCGATCTCCATCCTCTTCGGTGGTCGGGTGGCGGAGAAGCTGATCTTCGACGAGATCACCACCGGTGCCGGCAATGACATCGAGCGGGCCACGCAACTGGCCCGGAAGATGGTCTGCGAGTGGGGCATGAGCGATGAGCTCGGGCCGCTCTCCTACGGCAAGAAGGAGGAGCAGATCTTCCTCGGCCGCGAGATCGCCCAGCACCGTGACTACAGCGAAGAGACGGCGAGAAAGATCGACGACGCGGTGAAGA
>Ga0256833_1000487_pt1 | contig 31310 bp, 32 predicted proteins | sample 356284metaG_FD_190535 | JGI IMG/M metagenome (GOLD analysis project Ga0256833, IMG submission 190535) | Hydrothermal vent microbial communities from Mid Atlantic Ridge, Atlantic Ocean - 356-284 | ecosystem: Environmental > Aquatic > Marine > Hydrothermal vents | place: Atlantic Ocean: Mid... | reverse complement strand
CAACATCGCCCCCCAGCAGCTCGCAGACACCCACCCAGACGGAGCCAGCGAGCACCACCACGGCCACCGCCACTACCACCAGCCACGGCCAGGGAGGCGCTCCCCCGGCAGGCTCGACCGGCACCCCCGGAGGCGCCACTAGCGCAGCCAGCACCAGCGCTGGCCAGGGAGGGGCGCCCGCCACGGGCAGCGGGGGCCAGCAGGCCGGGGGGTCGTCGAGCGCGTCCCCCACGGCCACCAGCACCAGCGGGCCCGGCGGCCTGGCTGGGGTGGCTGGCAGGGTGTCCCCGGAGATGGCCGGCATAGCCATCATAATCCTGCTCCTCCTGGTCCTCATCGCTAAGAGGTAGCGGGCGCTACGGGGCCGCCCAGACCTGGCGGCCCTGGGGCCGTTTCACCCCCCTCTCTTTCTGCAGGTTCCACCCCCCAGGCTAGGGCTGGGGGCGCGAGCGCGTGGTATCGGGTTAAGACATATTACTTGGCCCGATATGTGCCGGTGTGGGTGCCTCGGGCTTGGAGTGCGCCGTGGAGGCCCGGGGGCTGGTTAAGGTCTACCCGGGCGGCGTCAGGGCTGTTGACGGCGTGAGCTTCTGCATTAGGAGGGGCGAGATATTCTCGCTCCTAGGCCCCAACGGGGCGGGTAAGACGACCACGGTGAAGATGCTCGCCACCCTCCTCAGGCCGACTAGCGGCGACGCCTACATCATGGGCCGCAGCGTCGTGAGGGAGAGGGGGGAGGTGAGGAGGCTCATAGGCCTGGCGCCCCAGGACCTCACTAGCGACGACGAGATGAGCGGGTGGGACAACGTCTACATACAGGCCAGGCTCTACGGCTACCCGCCGGGGGAGGCCAGGGAGAGGGCGAGGTGGGCCCTCGAGTACATGGGCCTCCTGGATGTAGCCGGGAGGAAGGCCGCCACCTACAGTGGGGGCATGAGGAGGAGGCTGGAGATAGCCATGAGCATAGTCCACAGGCCCAGCGTGCTCTTCCTAGACGAGCCCACCCTGGGCCTCGACGTGCAGAGCAGGCGCCACCTCTGGGGCCTGATACGTAGCCTCCGCAGGGAGGGGGTTACGATACTCCTCACCACCCACTACATGGAGGAGGCTGAGGCCCTCAGCGACCGCGTGGCGATAATAGACCATGGGAGGATCATAGCCGAGGGGGCGCCCGCGGAGCTGGTGGCCAGGCTCGGCGGGGACAGGGTCCACATAGTGATGGGCAGCCCCGGCGAGGCGGAGAGGCTGGCCGGGGAGCTCGCCGCCCGGGGGTGGAGGGCCAGGGCCGCTGGCCGTGAGGTTGTTGTCACCGTCGAGAACGCGGCGGAGGCGCTCCCCAGGCTCGCGCCCCTAGTGAGGGGGGCGAGGGAGATACGGGTCTCCAGGCCCAACCTCGAGGAGGTCTTCCTGGAGCTCACCGGGAGGAGCCTCCGCGAGGGGGAGGAGGCCCTGGACTCCTTCCGCTACAGGGTGCTGGCCAGGAGGATACGCAGATAGCGGGGGTGGCGGGGATGCTCGACGAGACGCTGGTGCTGACCTGGAGGGAGGTGAGGAAGTGGCTGGGGAGGAGGGGGGTGCTGGTCTCAAGCCTCGTCACCCCCCTCGTCTGGATCGCCCTCTTCGGTAAGAGCTTCAACCTCCAAGCCCTCCTCCAGCCCCCGCCCGGCTCCCTGCCGCCGGGGTCGGAGCAGCTGGTCAGGGCGATGCAGGAGGCCCTCCGGAGGAGGATACTGGAGCTGTTCGGCACCACCGACTACTTCACCTTCATGGCCAGCGGCATGCTCGTGGTCTTCTCCGTCTTCCAGGGCATGTTCAGCGGGGTTAGCGTCATCTTCGACAAGCGCCTGGGCTACATGGAGCGCCTCCTCTCAACCCCCACGCCCAGGCCCGCCATCTTCCTCTCCAGAGTCCTAGCCACGCTCTTCAGGGTCACGGTGCTAGACACGCTCCTACTAGCAGCGGCGCTGGCGATGGGGATGCACCTCCGCGAGGGCGTCACCCCCATCGACCTCCTAGCGGCGTGGGCCTACGTGCTACTCCTCGCCGCCGCCCTCTCCGCGGGCTACGCCACCCTAAGCTTCTACGCCGAGCACCAGGAGGTCCTCTTCGCGGCGAGCAACCTGATAAACCTCCCCCTCATGTTCAGCAGCAACGCCCTCTTCCCCCTAAAGCAGATGCCAGACTGGCTACAGGCCATAGCCAAGGCGAACCCCGTAACACACGCCGCCAGCCTCGTCAGGCACCACCTCATAGGGGCGCCCATAGACAACTACACCCTCAGCCTCGCATACCTCACAGCACTAACCGCAGCCCTCCTACTCGCAGGCCTATACCTCAGCATCAGGTGGATGGAGAACCGCTAGCACACCCCGCACAAGCCTAGCAAGGGCCTCACCATCACCCGGCCCCGGCAGGTCCAGCCCCCGGCACACCCCGAGGTATGTGTTGTATGTGGGGGCTTGTGAGGCTAGCCTCCAGCAGCTCTGGGTGCCCCCTAGCAGGCTGCAGAGCGCCGTGGCGTAGGCCGCCAGGCTGACCCCGTAGGAGTCGCGGAGGCCCCCCGCTCCGGCGAGGGGCCCCCACAGCACAGCCCACCCGAGAAAGCCCCTCGACCGCCTGTCCTCGAAGGGCGGGGCGGGGAGGGCCTCCACCAGCCTCCTACCGCAACCGTCGAGCCTCTCCCACGCCACGGTCGAGATGGCCCAGTAGAGTCTCGAGTAAACCCTAGACTCCACGGGGCCGGAGCTTGAGCCAGCCACGCGTGGCCCACCACGCCGCCGGGGGCGGCGCGGGCTTCTCTACGATGCGCACGATTCTCCCCTATGTTTCGCCCCTATCAGGAGTCTAGAGCATCGGGCCGGGCGGGCTTCGGCCCCTCGGTGGCTACCCTACCCCACCCCCCGCAAGGCGGGGTCGGCCGAAAACTCCATCCACACAGCCCGCCCTTCGCCCCTGGGGGCTCCTCGTGGGTGTTTTAGGGTTGACTGGGCCGCCTCTAGGGCTTCCAGCCCCACCCTCACGGGTCTAGGCACCCGCGTGGTGTTATGGGTGGCCATCGATGTCGACGGCGTAGGGCTCCCCGTCTAGGATAGGGCACGCCGCCCGCCCCGGGCTTGGAGCTTCGCCCCTAACACGCCCGGGCGGGCCTGTGACCTACGGCAAGCCACCCTAAGCCAGCCGTGAGCAGGGTTTCAACTCTCATGCTCGGGGGCGGCTGGCGGTTATGGGTTGCGGGTCGATGCATCGGCTACAACATATATACCTCCGCGGACGCTCAGCCCACCGTTGTGGTACAAGTGAGTGAAACAGGCGGTACGGGCCCGGTCGAGGCCCGGGTTTACTCGAGGCTCCTCAACGGCATCTCCACACTGGCCTGGGAGAGGCTCGGCGACTGCGGTCGCAGGGTCGCCTGGGCGCTCCCCAAGCCCGCCAGGGCCTCCAGGGAGACCTGCGGCTTTCTCGGGTGGGCTGTACTGTGGGGGCCCCTCGCCGGAGCGGGGGGCCTCCGCGACTCCTACGGGGTCAGCCTGGCGGCCTACGCCACGGCGCTCTGCAGCCTGCTAGGGGGCACCCAGAGCTGCTGGAGGCTAGCCTCACAAGCCCCCACATACAACACATACCTCGAGTCATGCTGTGGGGTTAGGCTGCCCTCGCCTGGGGAGGGCGAGGAGCTGGCCAGGCTTGTGGAGTCGCTGCTCTCCTGAGCCCCAGAGGGGCGTTGGGAGCTAGCCGTCTAGGAGGCACCTCGGCCAGCGGGGCGTTGACGAGTCAAGCAGCCCGGCAGCTAGCCTGGAGGCCTCCGAGCCGGGGGGCTCGGCTCTGGCTGCCCGGGTGCCCCTGGGTAGCGGGGCGTCTGGCCTCGCGGCGAGGGCTTGGAGGGCTCTGTGGGCCAGCGTGTGCCTCCTCGGCCTGAGGCCGAGTAGGAGGCCCTCCCGGGTGACGGTGTAGGGTAGCCCCTGCTGGGCCCTCCTCGCTATGAAGCCTAGGGCCCTCTCGGGGCTCCACGCCGGGGGGCCGCGTGTGAGCCTGAGTGGGGGTAAGCTGGTGTGCTCTAGCTCGAACGCTATGATCGCCGTGGAGGCCTCGTCGGTCCACACCTCCCACCTTGCGGCCCCGAACCCCTCGCCCTCTAGGCCCCCGGCCAGCCAGGAGGCCAGCCTGGATAGCCTCCCCCAGAGGGCGTCCCTCGCCTCGCCGGCGTAGTCGCCCTCCAGCACTAGTGCCACGACCCTGGATGGGTCGGCCCTCGCCGGGGGGCTGGCCGCCTGGGCGTGGGGGTGGAAGTAGAGCTTGCAGGGCCTCCTCAGGTAGGCGTTCGCCGCTAGGACGAGCTCGGCCAGCCTCCTCCTGGTGACGGAGGCGGCCGCGTTCCTCGAGGGGTCAACGGGGTCGGGGACTAGGAGGGCGCTGTCGGGGTAGCGCCTCCTCAGGGTTGCCTCGTCCCCCACACCCCTGGGGTCCACGTAGGCCCCGGGCCTCCAGCGGGCGGCCGCCTCTATCACGCCCCTGAAGCCGCCGTGGTATATTGTGAGGACCTCCGCTAGGAGCCCGCTGAAGCCGCCTACCCTCGTCTCGGCCCCGTAGGCCCCTATCCCCTTGAGGAAGGCCTTGAATAGCCTGGCGTCGTCTGCCAGGCAGGGGTTGGACTCGAGCTCCCCCCGGACCCACCTCGTGTGGAAGGGGGTCCTCTCGACCCCCGTGCCGCCCTCGCCCGGCCTCGACACCTTGGGGGCCACGACTACGTCGGCCTCCATCCCCATGAGCTTCACCGTGACGTAGGGGTGCTCCGCGTACCTTGCCTCGGCCGGGAGCCCCTCCAGGCAGCCTAGCAGGAGGGCCTCGCCTCGCCGGGCTATCCACCCCCTGTCGGCGCCCTCGACCAGCACGAAGACGTCCAGCTCCCACTTGTCCGAGGTCAGGGTGCCCTTGGCGAAGCTCCCCTCGGCCTCCACGGCGCCACGGAGGCCCGCGGACTCGAGGCACCCCTCGAGGCGGCGCTTCAGCATTCGGTAGAAGCCCGAGAGCAGCCTGACCTGGGCGGGTGTGGGCCTTACCGCCTCTAGCACCTCCTCCTCCAGGGGGCTCCTACCGCAGCGGCGGGGGGCTCGGGGCACCCTGTGGACCCCCCGGCTAGGGGCTCCTGGCCCTGGCCTCGGCCAGCGTCTCGTATATGGGGCCCCTCGGGGTTAGGGTGCTCTTCTTGAGCCTGACGCTCGCCACCCTCATGCGGCCCACCGTGTAGTCGCCGTACTCCGCTATCAGCCTGGCTAGGGCCTGTATGTTCCTGGAGCCCTTCACCCTGGCGAGGGTCACGTGGGGGTGGAACTCCTTCCCGCCCCTCTCGGGGGGCACCCCGAGCCTCCTGAGCCCCTCCTCGACCTGGCCCCGTATCTTGGAGAGCCACTCTGCCCCCTCCGAGACCCCCACCCAGACCACGCGGGGCCTGTAGGGGCCCGGGAAGGCCCCCAGCCCCCTGAGCTCCACCTCGAACTCGGGGAACTCCAGCCTCCCGATGACCTCCCTGGCAATCTCGCCCGCGAGCCCCTCGGGGACCTCGCCTATGAAGCGTATGGTGATGTGGAGGTTCTCCGGCTCCACAGCCTTCAGTGGCACGCCCGTCGAGGCCACCGCGTCTATGAGCCTCGACAGCCTCGAGACGAGGAGGGGCTCCTCCACGTCAACCGCTATGAAGACCCTCACCAACCCCCCAGCACCACCCACCCCGCCTGGCCGGCTGGGGGTCTTAACGTGGCCGCCACGAGCCCCTCCTGAGCCTCCTCACGACGGCGGAGGCGAGCCCCACGGCGCCAGCCGAGGAGAGGGCGAGGGCCAGCCCGAGCGGGTCCCCGCCAGCCACCACCGTGAAGCCGTCCACGACAGGCCCCTGGCCGCCGCGGGCGGCCATGGAGATGCTGGCGGCAGCCGCCGCTGCCAGTAGAGCCGCCGCCGTCCTAGCGCTCCCCAACCAGCCCCGCCCCCCAGCTGTTGGGCGCCGCCAGGCAAACTCTCCAATATAAGGCCTACCCCCCAGCGGCCCCGCGGGTAGCGGAGTGGGGTTCGAGGAGGCTAGGAGGAGGCTAGTCGAATACCTAAGGGCCGCCGGGTTCCTCAGGAGCGAGAGGGTGGCGAGGGCCCTCCTCAGGGTTCCCAGGGAGCTCTTCGTACCCCCCGAGTATAGGAGCCTCGCCTACGAGGACCGCCCCCTCCCCATAGGCTACGGGCAGACGGTGAGCGCCCCCAGCGTGGTGGCCAGGATGACGGAGCTACTAGACCCGAGGCCGGGGGAGAGGGTGCTCGAGGTTGGCACGGGCAGCGGCTACCAGGCGGCCGTGCTGGCGGAGCTCGTGGCCCCCAGCGACTGGCCCCCCGAGGGCTGGGGGCACGTGTGGAGCATCGAGAGGATACCCGGGCTAGCCGAGAGGGCCAGGCGGAACCTCGAGGCCGCCGGCTACGCTGGCAGGGTGACTGTCGTGGTGGGCGACGGCTCCCGCGGCTACCCCCCGGCGGCGCCCTACGACGCCATAATAGTCACGGCGGCGGCGCCCCAGGTGCCCCCGCCGCTGGTGGAGCAGCTGAAGCCTGGGGGCCGCCTGGTGGCGCCCGTGGGCGATAGGTGGGCCCAGAGGCTCGTGGTGCTCCGCAAGGGGCCCGGCGGGAGGGTGGAGGTGGAGGAGGACATAGAGGTGCTGTTCGTCCCCCTCGTCGGGGAGTACGGCTGGGAGGCTTAGTTGAGCAGCCTCCACTGGACCTCAGCCATCGCCGAGCCCGGGGGCCTCGCGGAGCAGCACGCCCCGGCGCCGGGGGCCTCGGGGCTGGCGAGCACCGCTGGCGCCCTGACCGGGCGGGGCTGGCCCTCCCCCCCGGGTATGCCGGGGGCCTCGGGGGCCGGGGGCGCCCGCGGCGCCTCCCGGGGCTGGTGGGAGGCCTTGTCTATAATCACGAACCTCGAGAGTATGCTCCTAGCGTTTGCCAGGGCGTATATGGGGCTCCCATAGTAGACTAGGAGCACCGGGTAGATGCCCGCCGCGGCGAGGGCGGCCCCCCTCGCCACGCCGAGGGTCTCCATGGCGAGGAGGCCGTGGTTCACAAGGGCGGCGCTGTACGCTACCAGCACCAGGGCGGCCATGAGGTGGGCTGGTAGGTGGACGGCCGAGCCGGCTATCAGGTAGGCTAGGTAGGTCCAGAGGATGGGGCTCGCCGGGGCTAGTAGCCAGAGGAACACGTCGAACCCACGGGCGGCCGCCAGGCTCGCGGGGTAGAGGCCCCTCAGCATGTCCCGCAGCACGCCCAGCTGCCAGCGGGCCCTCTGCCTCCAGAGGTCCACCACGCTGTTGGGGCTCAGTATCGAGACCCTCGTGGACACCATGCCCACCGGTATCCCGGCCCTGATCAGCCTCGCGGCGTAGAGGGTGTCCTCCACCAGGCTGTCGGAGGCCATGGGCACCCTGCGGAGCACCCACCCCTTGGCTATGAGCAGCTCGCCGTGGAGGCCGTAGACGGGCTTGTGTAGGAGCTGTAGGGCCAGCCTCTGCCTGCTTATGCTGTGGAAGTACCTCGACCCGTCGACTAGCCAGGCTATGAGGCTCCTCCCCCTCCTCGGGTATATCACCCCGTTGTATACTGGCACCGAGTCGTCGAGCTCGCAGAGGAACCTGTCGTCTAGTGGGTAGCTGTCGTCGTCTAGGAAGACGTACCACTTCCCCTCGTCGACGTAGTAGTCTATGAAGTACTGGATGGCCCGCGACTTGAAGCGCCCCCTCCTATACCACGAGGGGACCACGACGAGGCGGAAGCCCAGCCCCCTCTTCCACTCCACGAGAACCGGGAGCCCCGGGCTGTCGTCGTCCGTCACCACCCAGAGGGTGTACCCGGGGAAGCCCCGGGAGACCCTCTCAAGCACCTCCCTGAGGGCCGGCATGACCCCGGGGAGGGCCCTGGTCACGACGACGAACTCCACCTCCCCGGGCCCGCGGCGCCTCCCGCAGGGGGGCCTGGCGCTGGGTATGACGGCTAGCAGCATGGGCGCGAGCGCCGCCCCAACCTGGACCAGCACTAGGCTGGCCACGAGGCCGAGTAGTGGGGTGGGATGCGCCGCCAGGCCACCATGCAAGCCCTCCAGACCCCTCTGAAGGGCTGGACGGCGCTCGAGGTTAATAAGGGGCGATGGCCTCGTGGCTATCTGAGTGGCCCTATCTTCCCCTCCAACCGTAGCCGGTGGACCCTCCAGGTGGGCGTGACGGTCCTGGGGTGGTTCGCCCTAACATTGTCCACCCTGGCGGAGCTCGTGTTCCTCGGCCACCTCTTCGGCTCCCCGGGGTCCCGGCGGGCCTCCCCGGCTATCTCCCGGAGCGCCCGGGCGTAGGCCTCGATGTTCTCCCTGGTCTCGCTCTCGGTGAACTCCACCATGAGCGCCTCCCTCACTATGAGGGGGAAGTATATCGTGGGCGCGTAGAAGCCCCTGTCGAGCAGGCCCTTCGCCACGTCCTCCGCCGTCGCCCCGGTCTCCCTGTGGAGGGGCTCCGCGCTCACCACGGCCTCGTGCTTCCTCGGCCTCCCGGGGGCGTAGGGCACGCTGTAGCCGCTCTCGCCCCGGAGGAGGGCTAGGAAGTAGTTGGTGTTAACCACGCTCACCTCCCCCGCCAGCCTGAGGCCCCGGGCGCCGAGGGCCAGCATGTAGGCGTAGGCCCACACTATGGGGGCCGTGTTCCACTGCCACGCCCTCAGGAGGCCCACGCTCGCCTCGCCCGGCCACCTTAGCCTGTACTCGCCGCCCCTCCTCACGACCACGGGGCCGGGGAGGAGGTCGGCCAGGGTGACGCCGCCAGCCACGGGCTTGGCCTTAACGCACACCGGCCCGGCGCCGGGGCCGCCCCCGCCGTGGGGGCTGCTGAAGGTCTTGTGGAGGTTGACGTGCGCTATGTCGAAGCCCATGTCGCCGGGCCTCGCGCGGCCCATTATGCCGTTGAGGTTCGCCCCGTCGTAGTAGAGCAGACCGCCGGCCCCGTGGACGAGCCTGGCCACCTCGAGTATCCTCTCCTCGAAGAGGCCGAGGGTGCTCGGGTTCGTTATCATGAGCCCCGCCGTATCGGGCCCCACGGCGGCCTGGAGCGCCTCCATGTCCACGTTGCCATCCTCCGCGGTGGGCACCTCGAGGACCCTGAAGCCGCCCATGCTGGCGCTGGCGGGGTTGGTGCCGTGGGCGCTGTCGGGGACTATTATCGTGGTCCTCGCCTCAAGCTCCCCGCGGAGCTCGTGGTACCTCCTGATCATCAGCACCCCGGCCAGCTCCCCCTGGGCGCCGGCGGCGGGGTGGAGGGTGCAGGCGTCCATGCCCAGTATGTGCTTGAGCCACTCCTGCACGTGCCAGGCGATCTCGAGGAGACCCTGCACGTCCTCGTCCGGCTGGAGGGGGTGCACCAGCTGCAGCCTGGGGTCGAAGGCGTACCTCGCGGCCACCCTGGGGTTGTACTTCATAGTGCAGCTGCCCAGCGGCACGGGGCCGCTGTCGACCCCGTAGCTCATCTGGCTCAGGCGGGTGTAGTGCCTCGCCACCTCGACCTCGCTCAGCCGGGGCAGCCCCGGGGGGGCCCGCCTGGCCACCCTGCCGGGCAGCCGGAGGGGCCCCACGCTCTCCACAACCTCCCGGGGCGGCTCCGGGGGTATGAAGCCCCTCCTCCCCGGGGTGTCGAGCTCGAACACCAGGGGCTCATCCCACCTGGCCTGCCTGTACGCCACGCCTAGCCACCCCCGAGCGCCTCCGCCAAGGCATCCGCGAGCATGTCCACGTGCCTCTTCTCGTGGAGCTCGGTGACGGTGAGCAGCATGTCCCCGGCCCCCAGCCAGGGCGCCACCCCCTCCAGGGGCACCCCGGCGAGTATGCCGCGGCGCCTCAGGCGCTCCCTAACCTCCGAGGCGGGCCTCGGCAGCCTCACGGTGAAGTCCCAGAGGAAGCTCCCCCCGAGCAGGGGGCTCTCCACGCCCTCGACCTCCGAGAGCCTCCTCGCCGCGTAGTGGGCCATGTACCAGCTGTACTCCGCCACGCCGCGGAGCCCCTCGGGGCCCAGGAGTGAGAGGTAGACGGCCGCCGCCACAGCCGCCAGGGCCTCGTTAGTGGTTATGTTGCTGGTTGCCCTGGCCCTGCGTATGTGCTGCTCCCTCGTCTGGAGTATCATGGCGAAAGCCCTCCTGCCCTCCGAGTCCACCGTCATGCCTATGAGCCTCCCCGGCATCTGCCTCACGAGCCTGGCATCCCAGCGGACCGCCATCACGCCCAGGTAGGGGCCGCCGTAGTTGAGGCCCAGGCCGAGCGGCTGGCCGTCGCCCACGGCTATGTCGGCCCCCAGCCTGCCGGGGGGCTCGAGGAGCGCCATCGCCACGGGGTCTACGCCAACTATGTAGAGGGCCCCGCTCCCGTGGGCCGCCTCGCCTATCTCGCGGGCCTGCTCCTCCACCACGCCGGTCATCGTGTAGGGGTACTCGAGGTACACGGCAGCAACGTCGCCGCCCAGCCTCGACTCCAGGTCCCCCAGCACGGCGAGCCCCGTCTCGGGGTCAACCCTGTACTCCTCCACCTCCACCCCGTGGGGCCTCGTGTAAGCCTCGAGGACCCTCCTATGCCTCGGGTGCATCACCTCCGGCACGAGCAGCCTCCTACGCCTCCCCCTATGGTAGCGGACAGCCATCAGGGCGGCCTCCGCGAGGGCCGTGCTCCAGTCGTAGTGGCTGCTGTTGACGACCTCCATCTCCAGCAGCTCCGCCATGAGGCTCTGGTACTCGAAGAGGGCCTGCAGCAGCCCCTGGCTGGCCTCGGGCTGGTAGGGCGTGTAGGCGGTCAGGAACTCCCCCCTCTCAACTATGTACCTAACCAGCTCCGGCACGTACCTCGGCCACACGCCCCCACCCACGAACGGCGGGGGGTCCCGGTAGACCCTAACCCTGCCCAGGAGGGCCTCGAGCCTCCTCGCCACCTCGACCTCGCTGAGCGGGCCCCCCTCGCCTATGGGGAGGCCGTCCCAGCCCTCGAACCTCGCCTCCCCGGGTATGTCCCTGTACAGGTCATCGACGCTCCCGACGCCTATGGCCCTCAGCATCTCCCCGAGGATCCCGGGGTCCGCGTTGGGAATCCAGGGGTGGCCACCCAAGAGACCAGGCACCAAGGCCCCAGGCCCGTTGGGCTGGGTAAAACGCCTTGCACCAACCCGCGGGGCCGGCCGCCCCCTATAACCCCGCCGGAGCCCAGCCCGGGGGCTGGGGGTGCCCTGGGACGCCGGCTGAAGCGATGCCACCGCCCAGCCTCTCCTACGTGGTGGAGTCGTACCTACCCTTCATCCTAGCCACGGTCGCCTATCCGCTGGCCGGCGCCCTCTACCACGTGGCTAGGGCCCTGGCCTCCGGGTCGCCCCCCAGGAGGCCGGGGGGCTGGGCCTACACCGCCTACCTCGCCGTGGGCGCCTTCCTGCTGCTGGGCGGCTCCCTCGCCTTCTTCAAGGCGGCCGTGGACTACACCTACGGCGCCCCGGTCAGGTGGAGGAGCATAGCTGGCGAGGCCCAGCTTCGCCTCTACCTCGAGATAGCCGGGCTCCACGCCAAGCTCAACCTCCTCGCAGGCCTCGCCCTGGGCGCCCTGGCGCTCCTCCCGCTCTCCCGCCGCTCCTACGACTACTACCTGGTCGACCTCATAGTCTACGCTGGCAACCTGGGCTGGTACCTAGCCCTATCCCCCACCCCCCTCAGGGACTTCTACTTCACCTACGCCGCCAGGAGCACCCTCCACATACCCCCAGGCCTGCGCCCCTACGACCTCGTCGCTGGCCAGCTCCGCGAGGCCCTGGCTGCAGGCTTCGCTGCGGGCCTAGCGCTAGCCCTGGCAGCGTGGGCCCGCACGAGGCGCCCGGGCCCCAGGGCCGGGGGGCGGAGGCGCCTGCCCGAGCTCCCGCTCCCCACGCCCAGCCAGGGGGCGGCCCCCTACTCGGAGGGCCCCGCCCCGAACCTCCTGGAGGACCACACAATCCTGTAGTGCTGCACGTTCGGCTCGAACTCTAGGAGGAAGTCCTTGTCCTCCTCGTAGTACTTCGCCCTCTCGTAGTCCTCGCCGGCGAACCTCCTGACGGCCTCCATGCTCTCCCAGTAGGATAGTATTAGGAAGTCCGCCACCCCGCCGCTCTTCCTCACGAGGATCTCGACGCCCAGGTTGCCCTCAACCGACTCGTAGTCCGGGACAGCCCGCCTCACCAGGAAGTCCCTGTAAGCCTCAGCCTTACCCTCGGGGACCCTCCCATGCCATATCCTCACAATAACACCGTCCCCCGCCATACTGCCACCGCCGCCGCTCCGCCGCCGCACCACTAAAAACATTTCAACTAAAAATATCGCTATTTCTGCCTCTGCTGGCGACCGTAGGGCCCGCTGGGCTAGCGGCCGCCGCGCCAGCGCGGGGCCGGCCCTGCGGGTTGTATGATGGCCGCGTTCGCGAGACCAATCCTAAATCCGCCCCTCGACCACGCCTCCGTGGACGTGCTTCTCGAGGAGCGCCTGGGGACCTGCTGGTGGCTAGAGGGCAGGGCTGCCATCGAGAGGGCCCCGGCGGGCGGCGGCGGGGGCGATGTCTAGCCGAGGACGTATTCCACGAAGAGCCTGTGGAGCCTCTCGGCCTCCACCGCAGCCCTGGCGCCCCACTCGGCGAGGCCCTCGCTGGTGAGGGCGGCCCTAACCAGGCTGGGCGGGGTCTCGTCGAATACGGGGACGCTCTCCTGGCCCCAGCCCTCTATGCTTATGGTCCACCTCTCCAGGGGCACCTCCCCGCAGGCCCTGCTGGGGTGTATCTTGTAGGGCTCGAAGACCGCTATGGCTGGGACGCCGTGCTCCCTGGCGGCGAGGGCTAGGAGCCTGGTGCCCACCTTGTTGATTATGCAGCCGTCCCTCGTGACGGTGTCGGCGCCGAAGACGAGGGCGGCGCTGCCCGGCATGGCGAGGTGGGCCGCCAGGTCGGGCGTGACCCTCACCGGCACGCCAGCGGAGCGGAGGCGCCTGGCCAGCTCCACCCCCTCCCCTCCAGGCCTGGACTCGGCCACGACGACACGTACCCCGTCGCCCCTCCAGGCGAGGATTGCCGCCTCGACGGTGCTACTGTAGCTTATTGTGACCAGCGTGCCCGACACCCTGACCCGCCTCGCCGCCTCCCCCAGCCTCTCCCTCGACCTGGCCAGGTAGCCCACGAGCCTCCTGAGGGCCTGGTCGAGTGCGCCCCTCCCGCAGGCCTCGCGCACCACGAGCGCGACGTTGGCGAGGCTTGCCATGCTGGGGTTGGCGGCCTCCACCGCCCCGGCGACCGCCTGGGGGTCGCTGCAGGGGTCCCTGCCGGCCTCCACGTCCTCTATGATCCCCCGGGCGGCCCGGAAGGCCGCCCACGCGGCGCCTCGGACCCTCTCGGAGCGTATCTCGTCCAGCGCCCTCCTAAGGCCTGGCAGCTCCTCCAGGGCGTCGCTGGCCAACGCTGCGCACCATCCGCCAGCCCCCGCGTGGGCGTCGAGGATAAAACCCCGCCCCCGCCGGGGCGCCGCAAGCCCCGCGGAGCGGTCGGGGTGTGGGGTGAGCTTGGTGGCGGCGGTGCACGGGGAGCTGGCCAGGGTGGCGCTGCTCTACGGGCAGGTGGTGGCCCTGATGAACCCCTTCACGGCTGTTAACAACTACCTAACCCTAACCGACGGCCTGAGCCGCGGCGAGTCCCGGGCCATAGTGTGGAAGGCCGTGACTGTCGTGCTGCTGCTCGGGAGCCTCTTCATACTCGCCGGCAGGCTCATACTGGAGTTCTACCACCTCAGCCTGTCCGCCCTGCGCTTCGGCGGCGGTGTGCTGCTCCTCTACGTGGCGCTCGACATGCTCAGCGGGAGCCCTAAGACGAAGCGGGTCGAGCCGGGGGAGCTCGCCGTGGTCCCCCTGGCCACCCCGATGATAGTGGGGCCCGGCACGATGACGCTACTCATAAACCTGGGCGCCACCGAGAGCCCGGCCCTCGTCATGGCCGCCTTCCTACTGGGCGCCGCCACGGTCACCGCGGCGCTATGGCTGTCGGGGCTCCTGGTGAGGCTGCTCGGCATGACGGGGGTGAAGGCGATGGCCCGCTTCATGGCACTCATAATAGCGGGCGTCGCCGCCGAGATGCTCCACTCAGCCATAGCGGGGTGGGCCGCCGAGATGCTTGCGGCCGCCCGCTAGCCCAGCGCTGCCACGCTCAAAATGCGCGGGGGGAGGCGCCACCGGCGGGGGTGCCCGCGGCTGGGGGGCGAGGGCCTCTGCGGCACTAGGCTCCACTACGACGCCGGCCTGGCGGAGAGGCTCGAGCCCATTCTAGGCGGCCCCGGGGGGCTCTGCAGGGAGCTGGCGGCCCTCGAGGCCCCGCCCCCCAGGCTCTACGTTAGGGTCAACACGCTCAGGGTTGACCCGCGCGAGTACCTCGACAGGCTCCGCTCCGCCGGGCTCCCCTTCCACGCCGACCCCGACATACCCGAGGCCCTCTGGAGCCCCGTCGAGGGTCCCCTGCCCGTGCCCCTCCGCCCCCTAAGGGTTGTCGCCGACAAGAGGGCCGCCGAGTCCGTGCTGATGGGCAGCGACCTCTACGCCCCGGGCGTGCTCTGGGCGCCCCGCACCCTGAGGAGGGGCGACGATGTCACCATAGTGGCGGAGAACGGGGTGCCCGTGGCCTCGGGCGTCGCCGAGATGGGCTACGAGGAGCTCCGCAGGTCCAGGAGGGGCCTCGCCGTGAGGGTCACCCACCCCCGCTTCAGGGCGCCCAGGGTGAGGGGCCTGCCGGGCTACGGGGAGGGCCTCATATACGGCCAGAGCCTCCCCAGCATCGCCGCCGTCCGCTACCTCGACCCCCAGCCCGGGTGGGTGATAGTGGACCTAACCGCCGCCCCCGGCGGGAAGGTCAGCCACGCCGCCCAGCTCGCCGGGCCCCGCTCGAGGGTCATAGCCGTGGACAGGCCCAGCAAGGAGGCCCTCCTCCGGGGCACCCTGGAGAGGCTCGGCCTGGGGTGGGTGGAGGTGGTGGCTGGGGACTCGAGGCGCCTCCCCGGCCCCCTCGCGGCCCTCGCCGGGCGGGCCGACGCGGTCATAGTGGACCCGCCCTGCACGAACCTCGGCGTGAGGCCGAAGGTCTACGACCGCAGGAGCCTTGGGGACTCCATAGCGGCGGCCCGCTACCAGAGGGGCTTCATAGCCGCGGCATCGAGGCTCCTCAGGCCCGGGGGGAGGATGCTCTACAGCGTGTGCACCCTAACCTGGGACGAGGGCCCAGCCAACGCGCTCCGGGCCATACGGGAGCACGGCCTGGAGCCCGTGGAGCCGCCCCGCTGGCTGGCCTCGAGGGCCGAGCCCCTCGATGTGGGGGTCCTCTTCCGCCCGGCCGCCCACGGGACCCCCGGGTTCTACATAGCGGTGCTACGCAAGCGGGGGGTAACCCTATAAGAGGAGGCTGGGGGCTCCCCCGGCTGGGTCTGAGAGTGGTGCGTAGGGCTAGGATTGTAGTGGCGCTTCTGGCCGCCCTCGCCCTCCTCGGCGCCTCGGGGGCGTGGATGGCCCGGGCCCAGGGGGTCGAGGGCGCCGTTAACGTGACCGTCTACGTCTACAGTGATGGGAGCGCTAGGGCCTCCATAACGGGCCCCGGCTCCGGGGGGCTACTCACCCTGGAGGCCAACGGCACTGTGGAGGAGGGCCCGCGGGGCTGCACGGCCACGCTCGAGGCCGCCCTGTACTCGCAGTACCTAAACCTCCAGCCCCCCTCGGGGCTCGAGGCCCGGGTTAACGTCACCCAGACCGGCACGGTCGACTTCGAGTTCGACTTCTGGCTCTACGCCAACAATGGGAGCCACACGCTGATAGTGAACGGGACCGCCGGGGTCCACTTCCAGGACGACGGGTACGGCGTCGCGTTCGACGTGACCGTCAACGGGAGCGGGTGGCTCACCCTCGAGGACCTCAACGAGACCCTCCAGCAGATCTACAGCGGCGCCACGGTGAGGAGCGGGGGCGAGCCCCGGGAGGTGGCCCCCGGCGTCTACAGGGTGGGCGCCTTCCTCTTCTACCCCAACAACGAGGCCGGCAAGGTCGCCGAGGCTCTCCGCGACGCTAGGGGCTTCACCCTGACCACCGCCGCCCTCCACCTCGCCATAGACGAGGCCGGCCTCACCGCAAGCCTCGCGGCGTCAGGTAGCCTCGACTGCAGCACCCCCATAGAAGTCGGCGACTCCCAGCTCGTCGTCAGGGCCCCGTCGAGCTTCCACCTGGCCGTAGGCCAGCTCGCCACCACCATAGAGACCCCGAGGCTGGCGGCCCCCAGCGGCGACCCCCACGACACCCTGGAGGCCCTCAGCGCCGCCGTGGAGGACCTGGTCGACGAGCTGGACCTCGAGGGCAGCGTGAACCTCTCCAACATAGCCGTAAACCTCGCCCCAGGCGACAGCTGCGTCACCGTGGAGCCCCAGAGCCTACCCCTAACACAGCTGGCCAGCGCCACCGTGACAGTGCAGCCCGGCTGCTCCAGCCAGCAGGGAGGCTCCACCACCACCCACGAGGCCGCAGGTGGCTCCACCAAGACGGGCGGGGCTGGGGCCACGGCTGCCACGCCGGGCGGCGGTCAGGCCCCCGGAGCCACCGCCTCCAGCACCTCTGGCGCTGGCGGCGGGGCTGGGGGCGGGTCTCAGGCGGCCCAGACGGCCACCACCCAGGGTGGCGGCGGGCTGCCTGGGAAGGCGGTGGCGGCCATCGTGGCCATAGTGGTGATAGTGGCTGCTGCCGCCCTCCTGGCTAGAAGGTGAGGCCCACCCAGCCCAGGGGCGCCTCGAGGGCGCCCAGGACCCTGCCTAGAGCGCTCTTTGGCCCCCTCCTCCTCTCCAGCCACGGGCGTAGGCATAGCTTCTCCCAGTAGCCCTGGGCGGCCCCGAGGCTCTCCGGGGCGAGGCGGTGGAGGGCGCCGGGCTCCTCCTCCCTAACCATGACTATGTCGTCCTCGTAGGCACACGTGGCCAGCCTCAGCGCCTCCGCCGCCACGGGCCCCAGGCGGGCCTCCAGCCCCTCCCAGGACTCGACCGTGTAGCCCATGCTCCTGAAGAGCCTCTTGGAGGCGGCGTTGGAGTCGGTGGTCGTGGCGACGTAGGCGTGGGAGCCCACCATAGCCTCCTCGGCCGATGCCACGAGCACCCTGCCCAGCCCCAGGCCCCGGAACTCGGGCAGGACGGCAACGTAGTACACGACCCCGAGGGTGGCCCCGGGGAGGCCGGCCTGGTAGTATACCACAGCGCCGGCGGGCCTGCCGCCGACCCGGGCCACGAGGCCCCCGCCGGCCCTGGCGGCCCACGCAGCGTAGTAGGCGTGGTACTCACCCATAACCCTCTCGACTATGCGCACGGCACCCCTCCAGTCGGCGCGCACGCGCAGCCCGCGGCCTCCACCCATAACCCTCCAAGCACCCCGCAAGCTCCAAGCGGCCCGCCCTCCCGGGCGCAGGGGTAATAACGCTCCACCCCCACCCAGCAGCGCGGCCCTGCCCCGCCGACGCCCCCAGCGCGGGGGCTGGGGTGAGGCGGGGGCCCGTCGTGCGCGCCTCCAACGCCTACACTCCCAGCCTAGTCTGGCCACACGCCTAGTAGCGAGGCCGCCAGCCTCCCAGCTGGCAGGGCCGCCAGCCCGACCACTACCAGCGCCGCCGCCAGGGGGGCCAGCCTCCTCTGGAGCCGTAGGGGGCTCTCGCCCGCCAGCCTCAGGGCTATGATGTTGGCCAGCGAGCCCTGCACGGTCAGGGTGCCGCCGACGTTCACGCCGTACGCCAGGGCCACCCAGTCCCGGGTGTGACCCGCCAGCATCGCCGCCGCCGGGACGTTGCTGACCGCCTGGCTGAGGAGGAGCGAGGCCAGGTACACCCGAATCCCGCCGCCGGGCCCCCGGGCGGGCAGCAGGCCCCCCAGGATCGAGCCCGCGTAGGAGAAGTCGGCTATCATGAGGGCTAGCAGGGCTAGGGTCCTCGGGCTCACGGCCATGGCAGCCGCCGGGTCGACGGCGGCCACGACGGCCACGGCTAGGAGCCCGGCGGCCGCCCGGTGGAGGCCCAGCGCGCTCGACGCCGCCAGCACCGCTACTAGCGCTAGGGCCACGGCCGCCCTCCAGGCGGAGACCCCGACGGCCGGGGCGGCGGGGGCGGGCTTGCCGCGTGCGGCCGCGCGGCCCTCCAGGCAGGCGTAGGCGGCCAGCAGGGCGAGCCCCGCGGCCACCAGTGGGGCCATGGCCGCGGTGAACCCCGGCAGGGTGAGGCCGTAGTCGTGCCATATGAGGAGGTTCTGGGGGTTCCCTATCGGAGTTAGGGCCGAGCCTAGGTTGACCGCCGACACGAGAACCGCCAGGAGGAGGGCCGGCTCCACGTTGAAGGCCCGGGAGAGCGGGCCAGCCATCGGGGCCACGATGAAGACCACGGCGTCGTTCATCGCCACCGCCGCCGAGAGCCCCGAGGCGGCCACCAGGGCCGCCAGCCCCCCGCAGCCGCCGCGGCCGGCGAGCTGCCCCATGAGCCTCGAGAGGAGCCCCGAGGTCTCGAGGAGCCTCGACGCGGCCATCAGGCCCGCCAGGACCGCCAGTAGCCCCGGCCTGAACAGCCTGGGCGCCTCCGCCCTGAACCCGTGGGAGGCGCAGAGTGCGAGGGTCGCGGCGGCCAGGATGGCTAGGGGCTTGTCGGAGGCCGCGGCCCCCAGAAGCCTGCCAGCCGCTAGTCTGGCCCGTCTAGCCAAGCCTCCTCAGCACCTCGGCTGTGAGCCTGGGGTCGTGTAGCACCTCCACGGTGCCCCGCCGCACCCGGAGCCTGAGGTGAACCACTATCATGTGCCCCCACGCGAGGGGCACCATCCACGCCCCCTCCGGGCCCCTGTACTCGGCGGCCCCCAGCACGCGCAGCCCCTCTATGACCCGGGCGGCCTCCTCCCTCGCCTCGCGCTCCCCGCAAGCGGCCCCGGAGGGCCCCCCTGGCGGGTGTGGCATCCCCTTCGGCATGGCCCTGCAGGTGGCGGGGTCCAAGCGTATGCTGTCGACCGCCACGCCCTCGTACATCACTGGGACCTCGACCTCCACGCCCCGCGGGCCCCGCCTAACTATCGCGGGCCCCGGCGCTAGGAGCTGCGCCGCCCTCTCGGCGGCCTCCACGGCGGCGCGCGCCTCGCCCTCCCACACTCCGCCCGCCCGCCTGGCCGGGTTGGGGCGCGGCGCTAATCTGTGGCCACGCTATTAGCCCCAGGGCCCCCGAGGCTTGCTGGAGGGGGTGCCCGGCGGGTGGCCGGGGCTGGAGGGGGGCTCGAGGCTAGGGTCCTGGAGGCCCTGAGGAGGGCTGGGAGGCCGCTCGAGTTCCGCGAGGTGCTCGAGGCTCTGGGCTGGGAGGGCGACGCTAGGCCGGTCAGGAGGGCGCTCGCCAGCCTCGTGCGGGGCGGCCTCGTTGAGAGGGTGCCCGACTACGGCTCCCGGAGGCTCAGGTTTAGGGTGGCCGGGGGGTGACGCGGTTGCCGGGCTACGAGCTGGAGGTTGTGGAGTCCTACACGCTCCTGGGGGAGAGGAGGTGGAGGATCCGAGTGGGGGGCACTAGGATAGTGTTGAACGTCGCCGCCCCCACGCGGGAGGAGGCGCTGCGCAAGGCCGAGGAGATGCTCTCGCGGGTCGGCCTCCGGGGGCTCCTCGAGGGCTAGCCCTCGAGGCTCACCTCCCTCTCGCCCACGTGGAAGTAGAGCCGGCCGCCCCTCTTCTCGGCCTTCCATATGGGCGCTTCGAACTTGACCCTGTCCACGAGCGCTGCGAGCGCCTCGAACGCCTCCCTCCTGTGGCCGGCTGCGACGGCAACTATCATGGTCCTCTCGCCCGGCCTCCTCCTGCCCACGTAGTGGTACACCGCCGCCCCGGCGAGGCCGCGGCGCTCGGCCTCCTCCCTGGCGAGCCTCTCCAGCCAGCCCGGCGTGAGCCCCTCGTCGTAGTCGTACTCCAGGTACTCCACCTCCTCCCCCCTCTCCGGGGACCGGACCACGCCCACGAACACCGCCACAGCACCCACGCCGGGGCCCGAGAGCCTCGACACGAGGCCGTCGAGGTCGAGCTCCTCGCCCGGCCTCAGGATTCCCCCCTCAACCCTGGGGGCGCCCCCGCCGCTCGCGGGCGGCAGGACCAGCACTACGCCACCCGGCCCCGGCGGCTGGTCTGAGGGGCGGCGGGGCCGGCCGTCAACGATCAGGTTAACCTCCCAGCCCACCGCCTCGAGGGCCCTGGCTAGCCCCGGCGCGTCCCTGGCGGCGCGGCGGAGGAGGCACTCTATGGTCTCGCAGCCCTCCAGGGGGACCTCGACCTCCCTCGAGCCGGCCCCGGCCGCGAGTATGCCGTAGAGCCTCAGCCTGACGGTGCCGCCCGCCACTCCTCCAGCCCCCCAGGCTGGTGGGGCCGCCCGGTTATCAGCCCGTGTCTAGTGGCCGCGGTGCGGCGTGGGCTAGATGACCTTCCTCGCCCTCTCCTCGCGGGCCCGCCTCGCCTGCTCCAGCTCGCGCACCAGCTCCCTCAGGGCGCGCCTGGCGGCGTCGTCGTCCAGCCTCTCCAGGAACAGCTTGAAGAACCTGACCGCGCATCGGCGGCTGTGGAAGTGGAGGACCACCCCCGCCTTCTCGAGGATTATCCCCTGGCCCTCGGGGAAGCGGCGCCCGCAGACTATGCAGGTGTAGTACCTCCTGGCCATGACCCGGCCTCCTCCCGCCGGCGGGGCGCTGGGGCAAGGGTTATAACTGGTAGGTGCGACCCGCCCCAGGGTCTACGTGTCTGCAAAACGCGTGTGAACACCCACCAGGCCAGCGCGGGTGTTACGGCATGGCTGGACTCCACGGCGGCATGCTGTCAGGCAGGGTCGCGGTGCTCCTCGAGGAGCGCGGCTGGAAGAGCCTGACCCGCGCCCAGGTAGAGGCGATCCCGGCCGTGCTGTCGGGTGCTAACGTCCTCATAATGGCGCCCACGGGCGCCGGGAAGACGGAGGCCGCGCTCCTCCCCGTGCTCTCCATGATCGAGGCCTCGGGCGGCGCGGAGCCCGTGGCCGTGCTCTACGTGACCCCGATGAAGGCCCTGATAAACGACCTCTACCGCAGGATCTCCTGGTGGGCCCGCAGGCTCGGCCTGAGGGTCGCCAGGAAGCATGGAGACACCCCGGCGAGCGAGAGGGCTAGGAGGCTGAAGGCGGCGCCCCACATACTCATAACCACCCCGGAGAGCCTCGAGATAGACCTCGACTGGTCCCCCCGGTTTAGGGAGTACCTCAGGAACCTCCGCTGGGTGATAGTCGACGAGGTACACGAGCTCATGTCCGGCAAGAGGGGCGCCCAGCTCGCCCTGCTCCTCGAGAGGCTCCAGCGCCTGGCCGGCAGGGACCTCCAGAGGATAGGCCTCTCCGCCACCATAGGCGACCCCCAGGCTGCCATAGAGGCGCTCAGCGGCTCCAGCGGGAGGCCACGAGTGGTCGTGGACGCCATGGATAGGAGGAGCCTCAGGCTACGCGTGAGGTACGTCGAGGGGGGCGCTAGGAGGCCCTGGGTGGAGTCGGCTAGGCTGGTGCTCGAGGAGATAGAGCCTCCGAGCCTCGTGTTCGTGAACAGCAGGTACACGGCCGAGAAGCTGAGGGAGGCGCTCGAGTCCCTCGGCGTCGACGACGTGTTCGTCCACCACTCCAGCGTGTCCGCGGAGCTGAGGCAGGAGGCCGAGGAGAGGCTTAGGCGGGGCGAGCTGCGGGCGATAGTGTGCACCAAGACCCTCGAGCTCGGCATCGACGTCGGGATGGTTAGGAGGGTCGTCCAGTACCGGGCCCCAGGGAGCGTGGCGAGCCTCCTTCAGAGGGTGGGCAGGAGCGGCCACAGCGTGGGGGCCACCTCGGAGGGCACGGTCATAGCGATAGGCGACCTCGACTACCTCGAGGCCCTCGCCGAGGCGAGGCTAGCCCTGCGGGGCGAGGTCGAGCCCAGCGTCATAAGGAGGGCGCCCCTGGACGTGATAGCCAAGGAGGTCCTGGGCCAGGCCCTGGCAGCCTCCCGGGGGGGCGACGGCTGGTTCGACGTCTGGGACCTCTACGAGACCCTCACCGGGAGCCCGCTGGCCTCCTGGCTCACGCGCTCCGACTACGAGAGGCTCCTCGACTACCTCGAGGGGCAGGGGCTGCTCCGCAGGGAGGGCTCCAGGGCCAGGCTGGGCCCGGGCTTCTTCAGGGTTTGGAGGCTCCGGGGGAGGGACGAGAGGTCCAGGTGGGGCAGGGACTTCAGCGAGTTCTTCTCCACCATACCGAGCAGGGACTACTTCACGGTGAGGCAGGGGGAGAAGGTGATAGGCTACGTGGACTCCAGCTTCGTCTACCGCTACCTCAGGGTGGGGGACGCCCTCAGGCTGGCGGGGCGCACCTGGGTGGTCCGCAGGATAGACGATAGGAACATGAAGGTGGAGGTGGAGCAGGCCGACGCCATCGCCGAGGTGCCCCTCTGGCGGGGCGAGGGGCCCAGGAGGCACGCGAGCGTGGCGCTGGAGCTCGGCAGGATACTCTCGGACCTCGACCCGGGCGGCGTGGAGGCCGACCCGGCGGGCTTGGAGAGGGCCGCGAGGATAGCCGGGGAGTACGAGTCCCGGGGCCTCCCCCTGCCGGGGGCCGACGTGGTTATCTACGATAACTACGAGGGGGAGCACGTTTTCACCGCGCTCATAGGCTCAGGCGCCTCCGAGGCAATAGCGATAGTGCTGGCCCACCTGGCGGCGAAGCAGGCGGGCCTCAACGTGTACTATAGGAGCACCTTCTACGGGTTCAGCGTGAAGGCCCCCGACGTGGACGTGCCCCGCCTGCTCCTCAGCCTCGACCCCGGCGAGTTCGAGGACATCCTCTGGGTGGCGGTCGAGAGGAGCCCGCCCTTCTACCAGGTCCTCCGGGAGATACAGTACGACTTCGGCATCGTAGGCACCGCGGACCCGGAGATGGACTCGATAGTCTACGAGGAGGCCAAGAGGCAGGTGATAGAGGGCCACCTGGACGTCGAGGGTGCCAAGGAGTTCATCCGCCGCCTCCGCAGCGGCGAGGCCAGGATAGTCCCGAGCCCCGGCCCCGGCGTGAGCCCCCTGGCGAGGGAGATACTCGACGCCCCCGCCGTTAGGCCGTGGGTGCCCGACCTAGCCGGGAGGATAGCGAGGCTCCTCGAGGACAACGCCCTGACCGTGATGGAGATAGCCGACATACTCGACCTCTCCGAGAAGACCGTGGAGAACAAGCTCTCCGAGATGAGGAAGCCCGAGTACGGGGACCAGCGCGTCGTCCCCTTCATAGACGTTGACGAGGGGGAGACCCGGTGGACCCTGGCCAGGAGCCTCGAGGGCATAGCTGAGAGCGAGGAGTTCCGGGACAGCTTCACCCCACGCAACCCCAGGGCGCCCCTCAGGGTGCTCATACGCCACGCCCGGGGCGACGGGGGCCACGAGCTCATAGTGACACCCAAGGCCGTCCGGGAGAAGTGGGGGGAGATCGAGAGGGTGCTACCCGAGGAGCTCTACATGGTCCGCATCGAGTCCGCGTACAGCCTCGGCACCCGCGAGGAGCCCCGCGTCACGCTCTACCACGTGAGCCGCGACGCCCTCCGGCTGCTGCTGCTCAACGCAGCCCGCTACATAGAGTCCAGGGAGGACAACCTCTTCTACTAGCCCCCCATGTTCTCCCGGATCTTCTCTAGCACAACGTCTATGCTGCGCCACCTGTCCTCCTTCCTCTTCTCCAGGCACCTCATAACTATCTCGTCGAGCCACCCCGGCACCTGCGGGTTGAGCTGCGAGGGCCTCGGGGGCTCGCTGGCGGTTATCTCCCTCACCAGCTGTAGGGGATTCTCGGCCTGGAAGGGCGGCCTTCCGGTGAGTAGCTCGTACAGCATAGCGCCGTACTGCCAGATGTCGGTCCTCCAGTCGGGGCCGCCGTAGGTTTGAGGGTCCACCTGCTCGGGGGCCGCGTAGAGCAGCGTGCCCTTGAAGCCGCCAGCGCTGCTCATCGAGGCCTGGAGGAGCACCTTGGCTAGGCCGAAGTCGGTGAGCTTCGGGGTCCCATCGCCTGCTAGGAGCACGTTCTCCGGCTTGATGTCCCTGTGTATGACGCCCAGGTGGTGGGCGTAGCTGAGGGCCTCGCCCACGCTGACCGCCACGTTAAGGGCCTCCCCGAGCGGCAGGGGCTTGCCCGGCTCGAGCCTGGAGCGGAGGCTCCCCCCGGGCATGTACTCCACCGCTATGTAGGGTATAGGCTTCACGTCGTAGTCCAGCACCTCTACTATGTTAGGGTGCTTTAGCTTGCTCCAAGTCTCCGCCTCCCTCCTAAACGTCTCCGCTAGCTGCGCCCCAACAGTCTCCCCCAGCTCGATCCTCGGAACCTTCAGGGCCACCCTGAGCCCGTCCGAGAGCCTCTCGGCCAGGTACACCGTGCTGAAGCCCCCGCTGCCTATACGGCCTAGTATCCTGTAGCCCGGCACGAGGCCCTCCGGGGCCGGCGTGGAGGGCTCCACCACCACCAGGCTAGCAGCAGCTGGCGCCTCGGCGGGCGGCTCGGATAGGGCGGCGAGCGTGTAGCTCCCCGGGGCCACCCCGCTGCCGAGGCGTAGCGTGAAGGTGACAGTCGACTCCCCCACCACGCTGGCCTCGGGCGGCTCGACCACGGCGTTGAGACCCTCCGGCAGCGCCAGCCTAACCCTACAGCCCCGAGGGCAGCTGGCCCTAACCGGGACCTGCACGACCGCGGCTGGGGCAGCCTGGAAGGTGGCCCCCTCGATCTCGAGCCTAGCCCCTCCAGCGCCCGGCGGGGGCCCCGGTGGGGGCCCGCCACCCACGGCTGGGGGCCCCGGGGGAGGGGGCTGGCCGCCCGATGGCTGCGGGGCCTGCTGGGAGCCCCTGGGGCGGCGCCTCGACGCCACGTAGTACCCCGCCCCTGCGGCCGCTAGTAGCACGGCTAGCCCCCCAATGGCAGCCTCTACCCCGCCCCCGCCGCTGGTGGTCTCAACGCTGGCCGACTGGCCGCTGGCGGGTGGGGACTGCTGGGACTGGCCGCCCCCCGAGGCTTGGGGCTTCGTGGCCTGGCCCGCTCCGGTCGGGCTGGCGGATGTGGCGGCGCCTGGGGCGGTCTCCGTGGGGGCCCCGCCCCCCGCCGGGCTGGGTGGGGGCGTGTCTGCCGTTATGGAGGGCTGCGCGAGTTCTACTGTGTCTGAGATGTAGATGTAGAGTAGGGCCCCGGCTGCGGGGGCGTACTTTAGGACTATGTCCTTCGACCACTCTCCCCCTATCATCTCGTAGATTGTTATCGTGTACGCCTCCAGCTCGGCGGTTGCACTACCGGATGGCCATAGCCACTCGACGCTCTCCTTCGAGGGGCCCTCCACGTCTACTCTCACGTCCAGCGTTCTGGTGTCGGTTAGGGAGCCGTCCTGGTACGTGTAGAAGGTTACCGACGCCTCGCCGCCGCCCGATGCTATGGATGCTAGCGAGGTTGGTATGGGCGGGCTCGCGGCCACTGTCAGGGTTGAGCCGCCTGCTGAGACGGAGATCCCCGCCAGGTCACCGCTGGCCGTAAAGTAGAGGTCTAGCTCGACGAGTGCCCCGCTGGACTCGAGGAGGCTGACGCTGTATGTCACACAGCCCGGGTAAGCCGTTGATAGTGGGCACCCGTAGCTCTCGGAGTAGCTGGCTGTCGCGTACTGGTAGGAGAGGCCGCTGCCCGAGAGGTCCGTCACGAACTGATAGTCGACACTTACATCCTCCCGGAAGAAGCCCGCGGCCCCGGCGGCTAGAGCGGCCAGGGCTTGGAGGGCTAGCAGGGCCGCCACCGCAGCCCTGGCTGCGGCTTCGAGCTTGGCGCCTCCCACGCCTACTCCCCCCGGTGGCCGCTCGGTAGGTGGGGTGCCGCCATCATCATCTCAACCATGGTGCTGAGCTCCTCGATCCTGAGGCGGAGCCTCTCCTGGGCCCCCTCTGGCGCTCTGCCAAGCTGGATAGCACCAGCCACGGCCTCGAGCTCCTCGAGCAGCTCCCCCGCGCCCAGGGTCTCTACGATTATTGCGCGGTAGGCTGGGATCTTCCCTACGGCCTTCACAATGGCGGCGGCCCTGGCCTGGCCCTCCCGGCCTCCCCTCTCCAGGTGCCTTAGCGCGTCCACCAGGAAGCGCATCAGGTTGCTGAGGTCTGCCCGGAGCCTCTCGGCCTCCCCCACCCTCACGATCCTGGCGCCCTTCTCGCCGAGGTCTAGCGTGGAGCTGGGCACCTCCCGGGAGTCCAGCCTGACCGCGACCTTCTCCTCGTCTATGACGCTCACCTCCCTCTTGACGGTGGCTGGCAGCCTGGCCGCCTCGTCCTTGGATAGTATTACCGTGGTGCCAGCGGCTAGCACCCTGACCACCTTGGAGCCCGACACGCTGCCGACCTCCACTATTGTGTAGTTGCCGAAGCGCACCTTGTCCCCCGGCTTGGCGAGCGCCGGCTTGCCGGGCTCCACGCGGGCGCCGTTGATGTATGTTCCGTTGGTGGAGCCCCTCCCCCGGGTGCCGACGTCCCAGACTAGCACTCCACCCTCGCCCGGCTCTAGCCTCGCGTGGACCCTCGATACCGTGGGGTCCTGCACCCCCATGGGGGTGGGGTCCCCGGCCTCGGGCTTGATTATCACCTGGTAGGTGAAGTCGCCCTTCGCGCGGCCCACAGTCACCGGGCCCTCGAGGAGGTACTCCCTCTCCCTGCCACTGTTGTCCGTCCAGATGAGGGCGTAGCCCCTCCTGCGCCTCGGAGTGTGGCCTGCCACCTCCAGCCCCCCAGGCGCCGGGCGGCTCTCCGGCCTCGGCCTCTGGAGCCTATGAGCCCCCCTCCTCCGCCTCCTTCCACTTCTTCAGTATCTCCTTCGTCTTCGAGTCCGCGGCGAAGCCCCCGGCCTGGGGGCCTAGGGCCGCGTTTATCGCGTCGATAGCCTTGTCGAACTCTCGGGCGTCGAACTTCATGTCGGCCAGCATGTCTATAAGCTTCTCGGGGTCGACGCTCTTCAGCCTCTCCCATATACCCTTCTGTTTGAGCTGGGCCTCCCACCTCTTCAGCCTGGCTAGGTTTGAGAGGGCCTGCCTCTGGCGTAGGAGGCGCTGGTACTCCTCCTGCTTCGCCGCTATCTCGGCGTCTATGTCCTTTATCTTCTCCGCGAGCATGAGCTTCTCCGCCTCAGGCTTGCCCTTGCCGTACTCGAAGAGCCTCTCCCTCTCGGCCTGGAGCCTCTCTATCTCCCTAGCCACCATGTTCGCCCTGGTCTCGACCTTGATCATCTCCTTCTCGAGCTCCTCAATGCTCACCCTCTCGATCCAGTCCTTACCCCCACGCCTCAGGAACCCGAACACCAAGGCTCACACCCCAACACCCGCCACTGGGCCCGCCGCCCCCCGGGGCTCACCCTAGGAGCCTGCTGAGGGCTGAGGCCCCCAGCCGGCTCCTCTCGACCTCCTCGTTCAGCTTGGCCAGGAGCTTGTAGAGCTCTTCGGACGGCACCTCCCCGCGCTCGGCCCTGGCGACTATCCTATCCACCTCCCTCGCCGCCTTATCGCCGAGCACCGTTGAGACCCTCCTCCTCGCCTCCTCTATGAGCATTATCAGCTCCAGCATCTCCTCGAGGTCGCTTATCATGCTGTCGGTGCTCCTCAGGGCCTCGTCCACCATCCTCCTCTGCGCGGGGGTCCTAGCCGCCTCCCTCGCCTGGAGGAGCTTCTCCCTCCTCTCGTAGAGCTCTTCGAGCTTCGCGTTGACGTCTATCGCGCTCGCTATAGCCTCGGAGACGCCCTGGCTTCTTAGCTTCCTCCTCTTCCCCGCCAGCCTTATCGCGGCAGCGAGGGCCACCCCCACCGCGAGGCCCGCCGCGGGGCCCGCCTGGGCGGTGGCTACCATGGCCAGCGCCCGGCGCCCTGCCTCGAGGGCTAGGCTCTTCACAGCCTCTACGGCCTCGCTGGCCTCTCTGCTGTAGTCGTCGCCGCTCAGGTGCTCCAAGAGAGTCACCCCCTCTTCCCGTAGAAGAACACGGGCTCCCCGCGGTGGAGGGCCACGTAGCCCTTGCCCTCGGCCTCCAGCCTGGCGAGGGCGGCCCGCACGACCTCGGGCCTGGCGCCCGTGCGCTTCACTATCTCGCCCAGGGTCATGTAGGGCCTGGTGGGGAACCTGGCGGTGGCCTCGGCCTCCAGCTCCAGCACCTTGGAGGCCACGCTGGCTATCTCCTCGAAGCTGGCTAGGGGTGTGAGCACGGCCCTCAGCTTCTCCACGGTGGGGTCCTCCGGGTGGTGGTAGACCTCCCCGGTGACGGGGTCGAAGAGGGCTAGCGCGAGGTGGCTGGAGAGGAATACCCTGTGGAACTCCGTGCCCGCCACGTAGTCCCGCAGCCTGGACGAGAAGCCGGTGGGGCTGGATATTAGGAGGACGTGGTAGTACCCGCCGCTCCTCGCCTTCTCGGCCCTCTCACCCGCCAGCTCGAGGGCCTCGGAGAGGCTCATGGGCTGGGTGTCCCTCCCCTCTAGCGCGTACGGCTCCGGCCTCGCGAACGAGACGGCCTCGACGACCAGCCTGGGCCTCCTGCGGAGCAGCCCGGCTGAGACTGTGTAGCGGCTGACCCTCCCCTTCGGGCCGGGCCCGTCGGGGTTCGAGGCGAAGCTCACCCAGTCCCCCTTATCCCACTTCGCCACCCTGACCTCCTCGCCGCGGAGGGGGTCGTAGAGCGTCAGGGGGAGCCTGTTCATGTGGTAGTTGAACCTCTCTATGAACATGGCCTCGTATGCGAGCGCCTCCTCTGCAGTCACCAGCCTCGACTCCCCGCGGCCGCTTATCGCATCCTCTATCTCGCCCAGCTTGGCCTCGAGGGCGGCCTTCTCCGCCGCCACGCTCTGGGCCGCGGCCTCGTACTCCCTCAGGGTCTCCTCCAGCTCCTCCACCTTCGCCCTGAGCCTCTCGGCCTCCGCCTCCAGCGCCTCCTTGGCGGCCCTGTCTCTGGAGTGCTCCTCGCTCAGCCTCCGGAGCTCCTCCTCCTTCTCCCTCAGCCTGTTCATCGACTCCGCCAGCAGCTGCCTCACGTGGCTGAGGTGCCTCTCGAGCTTCTCGCCCCTAGACGCTAGGGCGTCCCTCTCCCGCCGCAGCTCCTCGAGGGCCCTCAGGGCCTGCTCGCGCTCGACGCTCTGGGCGGCCAGCTGCGCCGCCGTCTCCTCAAGCCTCCTGTAGAGCTCCTCCCTCTCCCTCCTAAGCTCGTCCAGCCTAGCCCGGAGCTGGGGTAGCCCGAGCTCCCTCTCAACCTTCTCGCGGAGCTCCCTCTCAATGGACTCGCGGAGCTCGGCGCTCTCCAGGAGGGCTCTCTCGTAGTCGGTGAATAGCCTCAGTAGCCAGGCGGGCTGCTGGTCGAGGAGCCTCTTAACAGCCTCCACGATGTTCCGGAACCTCCTCTCATAGCGCATCTGCAGCGCCCTGCTGACCGGGTCCCTGACGTTGCCCCTGGTCTTCCACGTCTTCACGAGGCCGGAGAAGTCGACGTACTGCTTCCTAACCGCCTCGGCCACGAGCTCGTATATCTCGCCGCTCCTCGACACTATGAGGTCCGCCAGCCTCTCGGGCGGGGTGACCTCCGGGTCCAGCTTGCTGAACCTCTCGAACTCCCTAACTATAGCCCTCTCATCCTCCGTGAACATGCCCACAATCTGCTTCGCCACGGGGTCAGCGTCTAGAGCCCCGGCATCCTCTATGGCGGCCGCTATCTTCAGGAGTGCACCGTTGAAAACGCTCCAGAGGGACTCGTACTCCTCCCTTGAGAGGGTGCGGTAGCACCGCCTCCTAAACACCATCATACTCTCCAATACCCTCTTACCGTCATCAACCAGCATGAATGGCGGCATGCTCGACAGCGACAGGAGGTCCTCCGCCTCGAACACCCTGCTGGCATCCTCGGGGAGGCGGAGGGTGCACTCATCGTAAGAGCCGCTCTCGTATGCCAACCGAGGCTACCCCGGCGCGCGAGGGCCCGTCTCCACCTAGGACGCAGACAATTAATATATATTTATTACTTTCTAGATTAATAATACTACATTATATCAAATATTATACGTTTTCTTAAATTTCTAATACTATATTTCTAGGTCAGAGTAATTAGGCCGAAGAAGCATAATGCCACCGGCGATCGAGTTGCGCTGCGGCAGGGCCTGCCAGCTCCTCCGCAGGCTCGCAGACCTGGTAGCGTCGAGGCTCCACCCCCTCCTAGGCGTGGGGGCCAGGAGGGGGGCCGAGGCCGCCGAGGAGGCGATACGTCTCTCCTCGAGGGTTGCCGAGGAGCTTAGGAGGGAGCTCTTCGGCGACACCATGTTCCTGGAGACTATCATGGCGTCACTAGCGCTACTCTCGGTGGTGACCCTGCTAGGCGACCTGCTCTTCCCGGCTGGCAGCGCTCAGGCCCAGTCAATATACCGGGTCGACCTGGCGATATGTACCGTTTTGGGTTTGGAGTATGCCTTTAGGTGGTGGAGGTCCAGGGACCGCGAGGCCTTCCTTAGGCACTACTGGTACGAGATACTAGCCTTCATCCCAGCCTACGCCGTGGCCGGCCTCTCCAGCGGGGTTGCGGCCATCCTCAGGCTGCTCAGGCTGGCGAGGGTCTACAGGGTCTACAGGCTCTTCGGCACCCGCAACATCTACCTCCGCATGATGGTCGACATACTGAGGGAGGCCAGGCTACTCCAGCTCCTCACAGTGTTCCTTGTAGGCCTGAGCTTCACATCCCTCCTAGCGTTCATGGCCGAGGCGAGGAGCCCCGCTAGCAGCATGGACAGCCTGAGCGACGCCTTCTGGTGGAGCCTCGCCACCGTCACGACCGTGGGCTACGGCGACGTGGTTCCCGTGACACCCCTAGGCAAGGCCCTCGGCGTGGCGCTGATGCTCTTCGGCATAGCGGTCCTAGGGGGGTTCATATCGCTCACCAGCGCCTCAGTCCTAAGGGTTCTATCGAGGTACCAGAGGCTCTACCGGCGCCCCGGCCTGCTGGACGACTACAGCAGGTTCCACCTCCTCGCCAGCCAGATCGCCGACCTGAGCGAGGAGGAGCTCGAGGAGTTCATAGGCCTAGCGAGGAGGCTCAACAGGGAGCTCAACCCTAGGAGGGGCGCCACGCTAGAATAGCCCCCGAGCCCCACCCGGGGGAGCGGCGGGCTGTGAGGTGGAATCCGGGAACCGACCCCCACCCCACCGGGTGGGGGGCTGGCGTGGGCTAACTTCGCCGAGCC
>Ga0256833_1000486_pt1 | contig 31312 bp, 28 predicted proteins | sample 356284metaG_FD_190535 | JGI IMG/M metagenome (GOLD analysis project Ga0256833, IMG submission 190535) | Hydrothermal vent microbial communities from Mid Atlantic Ridge, Atlantic Ocean - 356-284 | ecosystem: Environmental > Aquatic > Marine > Hydrothermal vents | place: Atlantic Ocean: Mid... | reverse complement strand
TCGAAAAATCGGCTCCCGAAACCCCCAGGTATCCTTCTTCGATGACGAATCCTCGATACGGGGTCTTGGCGAGAAGGGAAACGGCCTGGATGTGATCCTCCGCATAATCGACTGCCACATCATATCCGCCGAATAGAGACGCAACCTCGTCTCGGATTTCAGGTTTCGATGAAAGAACCAGGAATTTAAGCGTACCCATAAATCACTCCTTCCTTCCTATGCGCGGGGATGAAAGGCCTTGTGAACCTTAATGAGGTGGTCCTTCGTCAGGTGGGTATAGATCTGCGTGGTGGAAATGTCCGCGTGTCCCAGCATCATCTGGACGGAGCGCAAATCGGCCCCCCGTTCCAGAAGGTGGGTGGCGAAACAGTGACGCAGGGTATGGGGACTTATCTTCCCCTTGATGTTTCCCTTCAAGGCGTAATCCTTGATCATCTTCCAGACACTCTGGCGGGACAGAGGCATGCCGAGTCTCGAGAGGAAAACCTCTTCCCGCGCGGCGGAGCCCCGCACCTTCTTTCGGACGTCCTCGCAGTAGGACCGCAGCCAATCCATGGCCGTCCGGCCCACGGGGATCAGCCGCTCCTTTCCCCCCTTGCCGTAAACCTTCACGAATCCCTCGGTCCAGAAGACCCCCTGGAGGAGAAGGCCGATCAGCTCCGATACCCGCATCCCCGTGGCGTAGAGCAACTCCAGGATGGCCCGGTCCCGGATTCCCTTGGGGGTCCTGACATCGGGCTGTTCCAGGATGGCTTCCACGTCCCGCAGGGGGATGACATGGGGCAAGGGCTGGCGGAGGCGGGGGGTCCTGATCTCTTCCATGGGGTCGTTGACGATCTCTCCACGGCGGGCGAGGAAGTGAAAGAATCCCCGCAAGGCGGACAGTTTCCGGTTGATCGTCCGCTGCGTCATCCCCTTCGCCTTCAGGGCCCCCAGGAATCCCAAGACCATGTAGACGTCCACGTCATTGACGCCCGCGGCGCCCCTCTCTCTGAAAAAGGCGAAAAACTGGGCGACATCCTGACGGTAACTGGAGACGGTATGTTCGGAAAACCCCTTTTCCATGAGGAGATACTGGGTGAAGCGGAGGAGCTCGGGCGCGTCCCGCGTTTTCTCCCGGCTCGATACGCCCTGTTCCATCTCCCCAAACCCCTTACGCGAGATCGATGACCTTAACCCCCTCCGGGGTCAGGTGATCGAGATCGAGACAAACCACCGTGGAACGCCCGGTCAAATAGCCGCAAACCTCCCCGGGATTCACGCAGAGGCACCGATGTTCCTCGTAGATTTCCAGGGCGTGTGTGTGACCGTATAGAATCAGGTCGAAGTGCCCTGACGCGGCGAGGGCGCCCTTCACGGGGTTGACATGATCCGCGAAAATCCGCGCCCCGTCAATCTCCAAGGCAAGATTTCCCGGCCGCATTTTCCCTTCCGAGGCCTCCGTAAGGCCCCGGATCTCCCCGTCGTTGTTTCCCAAAACCCCCACCCAGTCCGCCCGCAAGTCCTTAAGGGGACGCAGGGAAAAGGGGGCGCAGTAATCACCTAAGTGGAAAATGAAATCGACGCCGGCGTCGTTGAGGGCCGTTACCGCCCTTTCGATTCGGGCAAGATTATCGTGTGTGTCCGACAGAATCCCAAGTTTCATGTTTCTTCCCTCACCGCCCGGTATGGCCGAATCCCCCGCCGCCCCTTCCGGTTTCCGTCAGCGTTTCCCGAAGAACGAAACGCGCCGGCGGCACCCGGTTGATTACCAACTGGGCGACCCGGTCGCCGTCACGTATCCACACCTCTTTATCTCCCAGGTTTACCAGGAGGATCTTGACCTCTCCCCGGTAATCCGCGTCGATGGTTCCGGGGGCGTTCAGCAGGGTGACGCCCGTGCGATAGGCCCAGCCGCTTCGGGGACGGACCTGCGCCTCGTACCCGTCCGGCAATCCAATGGCAAACCCCGTGGGGATGAGCGCCCGCCCGCCCGGCGCGAGGCAGAGGTCTTGCTCGAGGCACGCCTGGACGTCCCAGCCCGCCGCCCCTTCCGTCGCCTTCTGCGGGACACGCGAACGCGCCTTCGAATTCAAGGGCAGAAGCCCGACTTCCACCGCTTCCACGGTTATGTTCCCCCGTCCGATTCCTCCGTCACCCGCGGCCCCAGCGTCGTCATGCAGAAGGCCTCCGGTCGAAGGTAGGCATTGAGGGCCCCTTCGATGTCCGAGAGGGTCATGGCGTCCACGTTGGCCACCACCTCCTCGATGGGAACAAAGCGGCCGAAGTAGATCTCGTCCGTCGCCAGCTTGTTCATCCGGCTGTTTGTTCCCTCCAGGCTCAGGAGAAGGTTTCCTTTCATCTGCTCCTTGATCTCGTGCAGGTCCTGTTCCGTGAGGCCGTGGCGATGGATGCGGTCCATCTCCCCCCGCACGATATCGACGATCTCGCCGAACCGGTCGCCGTGGGCGGACCAGGCGATGGCGAAGGTCCCCTCGTGCCGGTAGAAGCTTGCGTAGGCGTAGATGGAATAAACCAGCCCGCGCTTTTCCCGAACCTCCTGGAACAGGCGGGAACTCATGCCGCCCCCCAGGTAGGTGCTCAGGGCGTAGAGGGGATACCGATCCCGGTGGGTCCGGGAACATCCCACCCCCCCCCAGCAGACATGGAGCTGCTCCAGGTCCCGGTCATGGGGGTGAAATCCCCGGAGGCTCTCCGCCGCCCGGGCTTCGGTCTTCCTCAGCCCGTTGACGGTTCCCGTCCCGAAGTAGCGCTTTCCCAGGCGGATAATCTCCCTCTCATCGAGATTCCCGGCCACGGAAAGGATCAGGCGGGAGGAAAGGTAATGACGCTGGAAATAGTCGAGGATGTCGTCCCGGGAAAACCGCGAGACCGTCTCAAGGCTCCCGGAGATGGGCGCCCCCAGAGGGTCTTCGCCCCAGAGATCCCGGTAGAAGAGCTCGTGCACGTATTCGTCCGGGCTGTCCTGGACCATCTTGATTTCCTGGAGGATCACCCCCCGTTCCCGCGCGATATCTTCCTCCCGGAAGAGGGAATTGAAGAAGATGTCCGAAAGAATCTCGAATCCCTTCTCCAGGTGGGACTTCAGAACCTTCACGTAGAAACAGGTGTATTCCCGGCCCGTGAAGGCGTTGAGAACCCCCCCGATCTTGTCTATCTCCTTGGCGATCTGGAGGGCGTCGCGGCTGGAGGTTCCCTTGAACAGCATGTGCTCGATGAAATGGGTCAGCCCGTTCTCCTCCGGCGCTTCATCGCGGGAACCGGTGCAGACCCAGAGACCAATACAAACAGATGGAACCTCGTTAAGAGGTTCCATGAGAAGGCGTATATGATTGTCCAACACAACCTTTTGGGCGTTCATAAGACGTGGCTCATTGGTTTTTCTTCTCCCGTAATTCCTTCAAGGCCGCCTTGCGGCTCAACTTGATCTTGCCGTCCCGGTCGACATCGATGACCTTGACGGGAATCACGTCCCCTTCCTTGATGTAACTGAAGATATCGCGGACCCGCTCATTGGAAAGCTGGGAGATATGAACGAGGCCGTCCGTCCCCGGGAAAATCTCCACGAAGGCGCCGAAGTTGACGACCTTCCGAACCTTTCCCTCGTAGATCTTTCCGATCTCCGCCTCCTGGACGATTTCCTTGATAATCTTGATGGCCTCGTCGGCCTTTTCCGCGTCGGTGGAGACGATCTTGACGATGCCATTGTCCTCGATATCGATCTTGACGCCGGTCTTGTCAACGATTCCCCGAATGACCTTTCCTCCCGGTCCGATGACCTCGCGGATCTTGTCGGGGTTAATCTCGAGGGTGGTGATTCTCGGGGCGTGCTTGGAGAGGGCCTCCCGCGGCTTCTCCAGCGTCATCCGCATCACGTCCAGGATATGGTGACGCCCATCCTTCGCCTGATAGAGGGCCTTTTTCAGTATCTCCTCGTTGATGCCGGAGATCTTGATGTCCATTTGCAAGGCGGTGATGCCGTCGTAGCTGCCGGCAACCTTGAAATCCATGTCTCCGGAGTGGTCCTCATCACCCATGATGTCCGAAAGGACGACGATCTCGCCGGTCTCCTCTATCAGGCCCATGGCGATGCCCGCGATGGGTTGGCTGATGGGCACCCCGGCATCCATCAGGGAAAGGGTCGTGCCGCACACGGTCGCCATGGAGGAGGAGCCGTTGGACTCCAGGATCTCGGAGACGATTCGAATCGTGTAGGGAAACTTGGTCTCGTCAGGAACCACCGGTTTGAGGGCCCGTTCCGCCAGGGCGCCGTGGCCGATTTCACGCCGGCTGGGCGGCCGAAGCGGTTTGGCCTCTCCCACGCAGTAGGGGGGAAAGTTGTAATGGAGCATGAAGGACTTGTAGCCTTCCTCCGTGATGGTGTCGATTTTCTGTTCGTCTTCCGAGGTTCCAAAGGTCGTCACCACGAGGGCTTGCGTCTCGCCCCGGGTGAAGATGGCGGAACCATGGGTTCGGGGGAGAACACCCACCTCGCAGGAAACGGGACGGATCTCCGTGAAGTCGCGGCCGTCGATGCGGCGTTTCTCTTTGATTATAAGCGCGCGGAGGATCTCCCGTTCCAGGTCCTCGAGGCAGCCCTTTGCGGCGGAACGCTGCTCCTCGAATTCCTCCGGGAGGGCGTTTATAACTTCATTGTAAACTTCCTTCAGGCGCAACTGACGTTCTTTCTTGACTGGAATCAGGAGGGCTTCCCGGATGAGGCCGTTGGCCTTTTCCCTGACCCAGGTGACAAGGGCGTCATCCACCGATTCCACCTCGAACTCTCGTTTTTCCACACCCAACGTTTCGACCAGCTTCTCCTGGACGTCGATGAGGGGCTGGATCGCCTCGTGCCCGAAAAGGATGGCCGCGACCATGTCGTCTTCCGAGGCGAACTTGGCGCCCGCCTCCACCATGAGGACGGCTTCGCGGTTCCCCGCGACTACCAGGTCGATGTCACTTTCCGCCAGCTGTTCTTCCGTGGGGAAGGCGATGAATTCCCCGTTGACGCGGCCCACGCGCGCGGCGGCGATGGGCCCCTCGAAGGGGATGTCCGAGATGCTGAGCGAGGCGGAGGCCCCGAGGATGCCGAGGACGGCTGGATCGTTCACCTGATCGAACGAGAGGACCGTCGCGATGACCTGGGTCTCGTTCTTGTACCCCTTGGGGAAAAGCGGCCGAATGGGTCGGTCGATAAGCCTCGAGATAAGGGTCTCCCGCTCGGAAGGCTTCCCCTCCCGCTTGAAGAATCCCCCGGGAATCTTCCCCGCGGCAAAGGTCATTTCCTGGTAGTTCACGGTCAACGGGAAGAAATCGAGTCCCTCCCTCTTGACGCGCTCAGACACCGCCGTGACCAGGACCACCGTGTCTCCATGGGTTACCACTACCGCGCCGTCGGCCTGACGTGCCACCTTTCCAGTCTCGATGGTCAGGGGGCGCCCCCCCACCATCAATGTTTCTTTAATATTCATTACTTTCCGTTCTCCTATGTGCTGCATGCAAAAATTTTGATTACCTTCTTAAACCCAGTTCCTTGATCAGCCTTCTATACCGTTCCACGTCCTTGCTCTTCAGGTAATCGAGAAGCCTCCGCCTCTGCCCGACGAGTTTCAAAAGCCCGCGGCGGGAATGGTGATCCTTCTTGTGCACTTTGAAGTGGTCGGTCAGATAGCTGATCCTCTCCGTCAGTAACGCGACCTGCACCTCCGGGGATCCCGTATCCGATTCGTGGACCCGGAATTTCTGGATGATTTCTCCTTTTTTCTCAGCCGTTAGAGTCATTCTACGCCTCCTTTTTTCCTTTAAGGTGCGAACACCTTCTCAAGTTCATATATCACGGGAGAAAGGTCGCTTTTTTCTTCTCCCTCTTTCTTCCTCGCCGCCCGGCTCCGAACGAGGGCCGCCAGGCGTCCATCTTTTGAGACTATTTTAATGGGATCTTCAACTTTTATCAATGGCAGGTCATACCGCTTCACGTCCAGCCAGGTGATGGCCCTCCCGTTAAAGACGGCGCGCGCCACCTCGTCGGGGACGACGATCTCCTCCCAGGAGGCGAGAACCTCCCGGTTGCTCAATACCCGCTCCCAGCGTTCCTCAAAGTCCAGCGCCTTCAGTTCCTCGAGCGTGATGGCATCCTCGAGTTTAAAACACCCGCTCTTCACCCGCCGGAGACGCGAGAGGACCGCGCCGCAGCCGATTTCCTTTCCCACGTCGTGGGCCAGCGCGCGGATGTAGGTCCCCTTGGAGCAGGAAACAGAAAAACGCAACTTGGCGCCATCGATGGACTCAAGGATAAACGCGTGAATCACGACCCGCTTGACACCTCGCTCCACCTCCTGTCCCTTCCGGGCCATCCGGTAGAGGGGAACTCCCTTCACCTTGCGGGCCGAGAACATGGGAGGAACCTGTTCGATAACCCCGGTGAAACGCTTGAACACGGCCTGGACCTCTTTGAAACTCAAGTCGGGGGGCGCGGCGGTGGCGATCACCTTGCCCGAGGTGTCCATGGTGTCCGTTTCCATCCCCAGCTCGATCTCCCCCTCATAGGTCTTGATCTCGTTTTCGAAGTAGGGAATCAGGCGTGTCCCCTGATTCAGGGCGATGGGCAGCACGCCCGTGGCAAAGGGGTCCAGGGTCCCGATATACCCCGCTTTCTTGACCTTGAAAAGCCGCTTGATCCGTCCCAGTGCCTGGTTCGAGATCATCCCCTCCGGCTTGTCGAGAATCAGAAATCCCCCCTTCTTTTCCATCAGCACTGTCCCTTCTCGATTACTTCACAAACACGGTTCAAGACGCGTTTTCTCACGGTCTCCAGTTCACCTTCAACCACGCACCCCGCCGCGTTCCGGTGCCCGCCGCCCCCAAAGGCCATGGCCACGGTGGCCACGTCGGCGTCCCCCTTCGACCGGAGGCTCACGCGGTATCGGCCCTCCGCCTTTTCGCGGATAAAGACGCTTACCAGGACTCCATTGATCTCGCGGGGATAATTCACGAATCCCTCCACGATGCTGGGGGAGACATCACTCCCGTTGAACATCTTCTGCGTGACAAAAAAATCCGCCACCTTGCCCCCGCAGCTCACGCGCAGGTTTCTCAGGGCCTTGCCCAAAATCTGAAACCGTTCCAGGGGGTAGCTCTCGCAGGCTCTTTCTGCGATCTCCCCGGGATTGATCCCCAGCCCCACAATCTCCGCGGCGATCTGCAGGCTGCGCCGCGTGGTATTTCGGTAGCGGAATCCCCCCGTGTCGGTCAGGATCGCCGTGTAGAGACATTTTCCCAACGCCTCGGTCAGGGGTATCCCCATTTCCCGCAGGAGAAGGTAAACAAGCTCCCCGGTGGCCGCGTTTTCCCGGACGAGGGAAAGGCCTCCAAACCCCGTGTTGCTGTCATGGTGATCGATATTAATCACGAGCACGGATCCGAGGTCTATCCCGTCGATAATTTTTCCGGCCCGATCGAGTTCGCTGCAATCCAGGACGATGAGGACATCCGGGGTAAAATCGAGGGGTATTTCGTTGCGCACCTCTCGGGAACCGGGAAGAAACCGGTAGATGAGCGGGACGGGATCGGCCAGGCAGGCCACAACCTCTTTCCCCAAGGCTGTAAGCGCGTGCCACATTCCCAGGACGGAACCCACGGCGTCCCCGTCGGGCTCCACGTGGCTCGTGACAAGAAAGCGTTCGTGTTTTAATATCGCTTCACCGATCTTTTTCATAAAGGCTCAGCCTTCACCCTTTCCAGGAGGTTCCGGATGCGGTCCATCTCCTCGAAGGTGTCGTCGTGAATAAACTCGATCTGGGGAACCGTCTTCAAAACGACCTGTTTGCCCAGCTCGTGACGGATGTATCCCTTGGCGCTGTTCAATCCCTTCATGGTCTTGCGCCAGTCCTGGAGCTCGTCGATGACGGAAAAATAGACCCGGGCGATCTTCAAATCCGCCGTCATCTGGACATGGGTAATGGTGCAGAACGACACCCTCGGGTCCTTGACCTTCTTGACCAGAAGCTGGGAGACGACCTCCCGGATCCTGTCTCCCACCCGTGTTGTTCGTTGTCCTCTCATGGCTGCTAAACCCTCTGTCCCTTTTCTATCACGATGCCCGTTTCGACCTGGGTCACCTGCGCCAGGTGGAGGGACTCCACAAATCGGCAAACTTGTTCAACGGTCCGCTCCACGATCGCCTGGTTGGTCCCTACGACGCAGTATCCCAGGCGTGCGCGCTGCCACAGGTCCTGCATGTCCACCTCGGTGATGGAAACGGGAAACTTGTTGCGCGTCCGGTCGAGGATCTTGAGCAAGATCCGCCGTTTTCCCTTCAAAGAGCCGACCCCGTCCATGAAAAGGTCGATCATCCCGTATCCTATCACCATGGTCCCTTCCCGCTACAGTTCCGCCGCGGTCTCCTCCATGACATAGGCCTCGATAATATCTCCCACCTTGATGTCGTTGAAGTTTTCGATTCCCAGCCCGCACTCGTAACCGGCCTGGACATTTTTTACATCTTCCTTGAAGCGTTTCAAGGAGGCGATTTTCCCGTCGTAGACCACCACGTTGTCCCGCAACAGGTGGACAAAGGCGCTCCGGGGAATCTCTCCCTCCAACACGTAGCAACCGGCCACCATGCCGATCTTCGGAACGGAGAAGGTGGCTCGGACCTCGGCACGGCCCAGCACCTTTTCCTCGCGCTTGGGCGCCAGCATGCCGGTAAGGGCCTTGGTCACATCGTCGATTAGGTCGTAGATGATGGAGTAGAGCCGAATCTCGATGCCCTCCTTCTTGGCCAGGTTCCGCGCCTTCGGTTCGGGACGAACGTTGAACCCGATCACGATGGCCTGGGAGGCCGTGGCCAGGTTGATATCGGACTCGCTGATTCCGCCCACCGCCTGGTGGACGATGTTCACGCGGACCTCTTCGTTCCCCAGTTTGCCGAGTGCGTCGCAAACGGCCTTCAGGCTCCCCATCACGTCGGCCTTGACGATGACGTTCAGTTCATTGATCTCCCCCTCTTTTATCTTCTCGAAGAGTTCGTCGAGGGAAACAGCGGCCTGCGCCTGCATCTTTTCCTCCAGGGCCTTGGAGCGGCGATAGGAGGCAATCTGCTTGGCCTCCTTCTCGTTTTTCACTACATAAAGGGTCTCGCCCACCTCCGGGATCTCGGAGAAGCCCAGGACCAGCACGGGAGACGAGGGCCCCGCCGACTTGACGGTTTTTCCTTTGTCGTTCATGAGGGAACGGATCTTCCCGTAGCTGGAGCCCACCACGAAGAAATCGCCCTTCTTCAGGGTTCCTTTCTTAACGATGACGGTCGCCGTGATACCCCGGTTCCGATCCATCCCGGATTCGAGAACGACGGCCCGGGCCTTCCGCTTGGGATTCCCCTTCAAATCCATCATTTCCGCCTGGAGGAGGATCATTTCCAGCAGGTTGTCGATCCCCTGTCCCGTCTTCGCCGAGACCTCGACGAACAAGGTATCGCCCCCGAGCTCTTCCGGCACCAGGCCATGCTCCATCAGGGCCTGCCGGACCCGTTCGGGTTGGGCCTGGGGCTTGTCAATCTTGTTGATGGCCACGATGATGGGAACCTCCGCCGCCTTGGCGTGGTTGATGGCCTCAACGGTTTGCGGCATGACGCCGTCATCGGCCGCCACCACCAGGATGACGATATCGGTGATCTGAGCGCCCCGCGCCCGCATCTCCGTAAAGGCCTCGTGGCCGGGTGTGTCGATAAAGACGACCCGTTTCCCGTCTCCCACGGTAACCTCGTAGGCGCCGATGTGCTGGGTGATTCCACCCGCCTCCTCGTCCACCACCCGGGTCTTGCGGATCGCGTCAAGCAGGAGAGTCTTGCCATGGTCCACGTGACCCATCACCGTCACCACCGGCGGCCTGGGCGCCAGGTCTTCTTCGCGCCCCTCTTCATCATAGAGGACCCCCTCGATATCCTTGGACGCATCCTCGATGGAATAAGAAAACTCGGAGGCGATGAGGCTCGCCGTATCCGCATCCACAGTCTCATTGATACTCGCCTGGATCCCCAGATCCATCAGCTTGAACATGACCTCCTCGACCTTGACACCCATCCGCTTGGCCAGTTCGCCCACGGAAATCTTGTCAAGGATACGGATGACACGCTTGCTCTCTTTCGTCGGTGCCGTGCTCACTGTTTCTTTTTTGGCGCCCCGCTTTTCCTTCCTGTGTTTCCTGGACGCCCGGAGGGCCTCGTCTCCCTGCCCTTTCGCGCCGGCGAGATACTCGTTCAGTTCCTTCCTGAAATCTCGCTCGACCCATCTCCGCCTGACCTTGTGGCGTTTTTTAGAAGGGGTCTTTTCGGCGGTCTCTTTGGGTTTTTCCACCGCCTCGGGCACGCCGATCGCCGGCATCTCCGCCTCCACGCCCGCCGAAGGCTTGGCGGTCTTTTCTTTCTTCGCCTCGCGTCTTTCCGCTTCGAGTTTTTCCTTCTCCAGGATAGCGGTCAGGTCGACGAATCCCGTTACGCGCGCGTCCTCTTCCTTCTTTTTCTTCTTCTTTTTCTTGGGCCTGGCCTCTTTCACAGGCGGCGCGGCTTCCTTGGGTGTTTCCGGCGCGGCCGTTTCTTCCTTCTTCGCTGGCGTTTCCTCAGCGGACTTCTCGGCAACCTCCTCGGTTTTTTCGGGGACGCCCTTTTCCGGGCCTTCCGCCTCGGGCGTCTCGGTCTCCTGGATTTCCGCCTTCGGGGGCGCCGCTTCGGGTTTTGCTTCCTTCTCCGCCTCTGCCTTCCCTGGCGCTTCCCCGGCAGGCGTTTCCGGTGCCTCCGGCGCGGGTTGAATTTCCTCTTTCGCTTCCGGGGCAGGCTCTTCGGGCGTTTCCTCCGGCTTCTTTTCCTCGGCCTTCGGTTTGACGACCTTGCGCTTTCGGCGACGGATAATATTGCCTTTGATTCGCTTCTCGATCACCTTCACCTTGGAAGCGTCTTCCCCTTCCCCGGAAGTCACCTCCTTCTCAGACTCTTGAAGCTGTTCGGCCACTTCTTCTTTGGTGAGCTTGAAGCCGAGACGTTTGAGTTCCGCCATCCGCTCTTTCTCGCTTAACCCTTTTTTACGAGCCAACTCCAGGAAGTCGTCAAGTTTGCTCATCTAACTCTCCTTCTTTGCATCTATCCTTATCACCCGGCAGGAGGCTGGCCATCTCCACTTTCAACCTCTCAAGGCTATCCTGGTCGAGGTGCTTCTGTCGGGATGGAGCGATTTTCAGCGCGCGCGCAAAGGCCTTTTTCCCCCACGCCTTTTCCAGACACGCCACGTCTGGACACACATACGCCCCCCGACCCGGCAGCCTCTGGCGCCGGTCGAGCTGGATGCCCCCATCCAGGGTAAAAGCAAATCGGATCAAGGAGGATTTTTCCCTTTTCTTCCGGCATCCTATGCAGGTTCTGATGGGACTTCTAAGCGTCATCTCCCTGTTCCAACGCCTCATTGGCGGCTTCTATCAGCGCCTGGGCCTTCTTTTCCCCGACCCCGGGAACCTTTGTCAGTTCCTCGAGGGACAGGGTAGCCAACTTCTCAACCGAGACGATCCCGGCAGCCGTAAGTTGTTCCGCGAGTTTCGGGCCGACACCGGGCAAGGTCTTCAGATCTTCGCCCGGCACCACCGGGGAAGCGATCTCATCTGCCTTCCCTGTTTCTCCGGACTCCGCAGATGGTCCCACGGCTGCCCGGGCCTTCTCGTAAATCCAGCGCGCCCTTTCCTCTTCCAGACCCTCAATCTCCAGCAATTCTTCTAGGTCGACCTCGGCTATTTCCTCAATGCTCGTAAAGCCCTCGCTGTAGAGCATCCTCGCCAAGACCTCGCCAATTCCAAGCTTCTCCATGAAATCGGCCACCGCCTTCTTGAAGGTCTCTTCCAGTTCCGTCTCGCTCCGGATATCGATGCGCCACTCCGTCAACTTGGAAGCCAGCCGCACGTTCTGCCCCTTTTTTCCGATGGCCAGTGAGAGCTGGTCATCCTCCACGATGACCTCGATGGAACGGTTCTCCTCATCGATGAAGACTTTGGATATCTTCGCGGGGGCAAGGGCGCTACAGATAAATTTTGTGTAATCCGGAGTCCAAGGGATGATGTCGATCCGCTCCCCTCGAAGCTCCTGGACGATGTTTTGGACCCTCGACCCTCGGACCCCCACGCAGGAACCCACGGGATCGATGTGCGAATCCTTCGTGTAAACGGCGATCTTCGCCCGATGTCCTGGATCCCGGACGGCGTTGACGATCTTCACATCTCCCGAGGCGATCTCGGGGACTTCCAGTTCGAAGAGGCGTATTAAAAACCCCGGATGCGTTCGGGAAAGGATGATCTGGGGGCCCCGCGTCTCTTTCCGAACGTCGATAATCAAGGCGCGCACGCGCTCTCCACGCCGGAAGGCCTCGTTGGGTATCTGCTCGCTTACGGGAAGCAAGGCCTCTGTCTTTCCAAGATTAACCAGGACGTGACCTCCCCGTTCGATGCGCTGCACGGTTCCGCTGATGAGATCCCCCTTACGGTCCTTGTATTGCTCGTAGATACTCTCCAGTTCCGCGTCCCTCACCTTCTGCATGATAACCTGTTTTGCAGTTTGGGCCGCGATCCTTCCCAGGTCGCTGGTGTCTACCTTGATCCCGATGCTGTCCCCGATTTCACTTTCCTCGTCCAGTTCGCGTCGGGCCTCCTCGAGCGATATCTCCGTGTCCGGGTCTTCAACCTCCTCTACCACGGTTCTGAACTGGAAAACCTCGATCTCCCCCGTCTCCGGGTTGTACTGGGCCTCCAGATCGAGATCCTGTCCCATCTTCTTCTTGACCGCCGTCAATATCGCCGTTTCTATGGCGTCAACGATGACCTCCCGGGAGATTCCTTTCTCCCGTTGAACCTGTTCAATGACATAATCCAATGATGGCGCCATGCCTCATCATCCTCCCTGCATGGGTAATGTGGTTACCATTCAAACTCCAGGTTGGCCTTCACGATATCATCATAGGGGATTGTCACAGCTCCCCCATCGTTCTTGATCGTTACCCGGCCATCATGTTCCCCTTCGAGAACCCCTTTGAATACCTTCCGGCCTTCTATCTCACGGGACGTCCTAATCTTGACCTTCCTCCCCTTGAACCAGGTATAGTCCCGCAGCCTCTTCAAGGGGCGGGTCAAACCCGGCGAGGAAACTTCGAGGGTATAGACCTGACCGGGAAAGCAATCCTCCACGTCAAGGCGCGGATCGAGTTGATGGCTGAAGGCGGCGCAATCGCCGACAGTGACGCCCCCCTCCTTGTCGATGGTGACACGCAGAACCCACCCCCGGTTTCCCGGAACGAATTCCACATCCACGATCTCCAGTCCCATCCAGTCCCCAATCTCCCTGCAAACCCCCTCGACCACTTCGAGGTCTCTCATTTGTTTCCCCTCAAATAGAAGGCGGGCTAAACGCCCGCCTTCCAAGCGAACTAAATTTTGCGCAAGGTAACATAAACATTTTAAAAAATCAAGCCCTTTCAGATGGAATTCCGGGGAAGCCATCAAAAACCCCCTTCAAAAACACAAAAACAACGCAGGGACAATAAAAAGAGAGGAATTTAACATCGCCCCATTGCCATGAAAATGGAAATCTGGCATATCACACCCAATCATGGAAGACAACGGAAGCAACAAAACGTCACGCGGCGCCACGGACCCCGCCGTCCCCTTTCCTGGAACCCTCCGGGCCGCCATCCCCCATATCGCATTCCTGGCGGGTATCTTCTACCTGAATTTTCTCTCGCGCATCATCTTCGCGCCGCTTATGCCGACTATTGAAAAGGGGCTTGCCATCAGCCACACGAAGGCCGGGTCTTTCTTCTTTTTCATCTCCCTGGGGTACTGCGTGGCCATGCTGTTTTCCGGGTTCGTCAACGCACGCATGACCCACAAGCACGTCATCGCCCTGAGCGGGCTCGGTATCGGCGCGACCCTCTTTGTCCTTCCCCTGTTTCCCTCATACCGGGGAATTGTCTTCTGCCTCCTGGCGCTCGGCATCTTCAGTGGCCTATACCTCCCCTCCGGGATCGCCGCCATCACCCATCTCGTTTCACCGGATAACTGGGGCAAGGCCTTTTCCGTCCACGAGTGGGCTCCGAACCTCGCCTTCATCACCGCGCCCCTCTGGGCGGAGCTTCTCCTTCGCTGGATGACTTGGCGGCAGGTCTTTTTCCTCATCGGGGGCTGCATCATTGTCGTGAGCCTTGCTTTCTTAAGGCTCGGACGCGGGGGAAACTTTCCCGGCCAGTCCCCCGACCTGAAGACCCTGAAAACCCTCATGGCGAACCGGAGCTTCTGGATCATGATCTTTATCTTCGGCCTGGGCGTGGGCGGCGGACTGGGGATCTACACCATGCTCCCTCTCTACCTGGTCACCGAGAGGGGATTTGACCAGGCCTGGATCAACACCCTCATCGGGCTGTCCAGGGTCTCGAGCCTCTTCATGACCCTCGTTTCCGGGTGGCTCACGGACAAGATTGGCCCCAAGAAGGCCATCGCCATCATCTTCGCCACGAGCGGGGTCTCGTGCATCCTCCTGGGGGTTTTCAAGGGGAACCTTCTCATCCCCATGATCTTTCTCCAGCCCGTTTTCGCCGTCTGTTTCTTTCCCGCCGGGTTCGCCGCCCTCTCGAAGATCACCTCCGAGGATATTCGAAACGTCGTGGTGTCATTGACGGTCCCCTTCAGTTTTCTCATCGGGGGCGGGGCGCTGCCCGCCATGATCGGCGCCGCGGGAGACCTGGGTTCGTTCGGGGCGGGGATCTCTATCGTCGGGATAATCACCCTCGGCGGTCTCGTCGCCCTTCGCTTCTTAAAATTTCACGGGGAATAAAAAAGATGGTGCCGGAGGTCGGACTCGAACCGACATGAGCGCAAGGCCCGGGGGATTTTGAGTCCCCTGCGTCTACCAGTTTCACCACTCCGGCATCGGTTGAAATCATATCCAATCCAGAAAGGGATTGTCAAGGCGGATGGCATCCCTTAAACTTACGTCATGGGAAAAAAATGGGATGATTCTCCCGTTAAAAGGGCCGCCGATCTCCTGCGGAAAAGCCGAAAGACCGTCGCCTTCACGGGCGCGGGGATTTCCGTGGAAAGCGGTATCCCCGACTTCCGGGGTCCCGACGGCATCTGGTCGAAGATAGACACGAAATACCTGGACATCCATTATTTCAAGCGACACCGGGAGGACTGCTGGCCCGTTATCCACGCGATGTTCTTCGAACCGTTACAAAAGGCCCGCCCCAACGCGGCCCACGAGGGGCTGGCGTGGATGGAACACGAGGGGCTCCTGGCCGGCGTCATCACCCAGAACATCGACAACCTCCACCACGCGGCGGGGAGTAGAACCGTGGTGGAATTTCACGGGAATACTCGGTTGCTCGTCTGCACCCACGGCGGGTGTCGTGTCGCGGCGGACTTCGAGCGGCTGGGACTTCCACCCGCCTGCCCCACGTGCGGGACCATCCTGAAACCCGATTTTGTCTTCTTCGGGGAGGGAATTCCCTTCGCCGCGCTCAGGGGGACGGAGGAACTCTTGAAGGACCTGGAGGTGATGCTCGTCATCGGCACCACGGGGGTCGTCTTCCCGGTGGGGGGAATTCCGCGCCAGGCAAGACAGCGCGGCGCCAGGATTATCGAGATCAACCTGGGACCCTCCGCCTACACCGAGATCCTCTCCGACGTCTTCATCCGGCTTCCCGCGACCCGCGCCGTGGAAGCGCTGGTGAAGGAGCTCAAGAAACGATGACCTCACTCGAGGGCGTAAACCCCGTATGGTTCGACTCGCCCGTCAAAGAAGGTTCTATCGATGAGATTGAACCGCATTTCGTAACCGGGAAGCTGGATCTCGTCCGAGCTCACGTTGATGATGGCGAGAACCTCCTGGCCCCGGTAGCGCCGCTGCACGGCGGCGAGGCGGTCATCGATCCGGATGACTTTTCGTTTGCTGCCCGGATGGAAAGAGCGGATTTCCTTTCTCGCGTCGAGGAGCTTGAGGTAGCTCTCCAGGACCCGGAATCTCAGGGAATTCTTGTCCCGCAGGGCGGTTTCAAGCGCTTCTAACGACAACTTTTCCCGGTTAATCATCCTGTTGACGCCGGTCTTTTCCACCCCCTCGTAGTAGTTCCTGGACCCGAGAAGGCTGTGGATGTAGATGCCCGGCACCCCCCTCAAGGAAAGCATAACGGCCTGGGAGGCCATGAAACGTTTGACCGCGAGGGGATCCTCGGGATTGTGTGGGTCGTTGATGGCGTCAAAATAGGTGATATTGAGCTCGTAGGGTTTCTTCACGCCGTCCTTTACCCGGTAGGAGACCAGGCCCCCGTGGGCGAGGGTAAGCTTCACCAGGTTGTCGATCTCCTCCTCCGTCAGAAAGCCCTCGGCCCCCAACACCCCGATGCCGTCGTGGGAGGCGAGGAAATCGAAGAAGAGGAGATCGTCCCGGGTCACCTCGTTGAGTTGGTTGACGCGGGAGGCGTCGCCGCGCGCGAAGGCGTCCAGGACCAGGGGCGGGAGGGAAAACTGGTAGACCATGTGCGCCTCGTCCCCCTCGCCGAAGTAGGAGATGTTGTCCTTGTAGGGGAAGTTGGCCTCCGCCAGCATCATGGCGTAGGGGGCCGTGTATCTGAGGATGTGCCGGAAGAGTTTCACGATCTGGTGCGTCTTGGAAAGGTTCACGCAGCTCGTGTGCGCCTCCTTCCAGACGTAGCCCACCGCGTCGAGTCTGATGATTTCCACCCCCTGGGCCAGGTAGAAGAGGAGAACGTCGATCATCCGCATGAGGACCTCCGGGTTCCGGTAGTTCAAGTCCACCTGGTCGGCGCTGAAGGTGGTCCAGACGTATTTCGTTCCCCAGTCCGTCTCGAATTTCGTCAAGAGCGGGGTTTCCCGCGGCCTGAAGACCTCGGGCATCCGCGCCTCATGGTCGAACCAGATGAAATAGTCCCGGTACCGCCGGTCTCCCAGGAGAAATTTCCGGAACCATTCAGATTTGCTCGACACGTGGTTCAGAACAAGATCCGCCATGAGGTGGTAATCCCGGGCGATGGCATGGATATGGTTCCAGTCGCCGAATTCCGGCGCCACCGCCTTGTAGTCCATCACCGCGAAGCCGCCGTCGGAACTGCTGGGGAAGAAGGGAAGGATGTGAACCCCCGTCACGATGTCCTTCACGTATTTGCGCATGAACCTGTGCAGTGTCTCAAGGGGTTTCTCCCCTTTCGTGGTCACATTATCCGCGTAGGTGATGAGAACGGAATCCCTCTCCGTCAGGACCGGCTTGTCCCGGTAGCGCTTCCGCTTCAGCCGGATGATCTCGTTGCGGCCGTAGATGTCCATCCGGTTCTTGAGACGCCGGACGAGTTCTTCGGCCACCTCCGCGGAATAGATGACGCGAAGGATATTCTTAATCTGTCTCAAGACAGCAACAGGTTCCTCGGTCCTTCTCTTCTGTTTCTTTTTCATCATGGGTCTTTCCGCAGAAAATCATAAATATTTCAATGTTTGAATCGTCTTCTACCATACCGCTTGGCGATTTTCCATGTGTTATCGACTCCCGGCATCGTCCGTTCTTCCCCCATGTCGCCCACAATTGACAAGCCCGGCCGCTTTCGTTAAGAAGTCAACGAACGTGGAAGAAGTGGAAAAACTATGCTTGACCCGCGATAAATGCCTTAAAGGAGGCAACCCATGATCCCACCTTATCCCCCCTATGATCCCCCGGACTTCAACGCCGCCCCACTCATTGCCGCGCCGGCGGCACGGACAGCGGACGTCATCAAGGATGGCGTGGCCCCGGAGGGGTTTCACGCCACCTCGAACCACCCGGAATACGTCCACCTGGGCGGCGGGCGATGGGTCCTGGCCCGCGAGAGCCGGATGGACTGCGTTCTCGTCCTCAGGGGAGAGACTATCGAGGTGGTGGAGCCCCGCCGGCTCAAGGCTGGAGACCGGGTGGTGATGGGAAGGACTGAAAACGGAGAGGAGGGTATCTATGTCCACACGAACGGCTTCGCCTTCGAAACCGGGAAGACGGGGGACAAGTTCTCCTTCCGGACGCGGGGCACCCGTGAAACGCCCTTTTCCCGTTCCTACGACCAGCTCTACAACATCCTCCGTCACGACCGGGATCACGGATACATCGTCTGGGTCATGGGCCCCGCCGTCGCCTTCGACAAAGACAGCCGGGACGCCATGCAGGCCCTCATCGAAAACGGCTACTGTCACGCCCTGATGGCGGGAAACGCCCTGGCCACCCACGATCTTGAGGCGGGCCACTTCCGGACGGGCCTGGGGCAGGACATCTACACCCAGGAGATCCAGCCCCTCGGCCACTACAACCACCTGGACATCCTCAACACGGTGCGCCGGGAGGGGAGCATCCGGGCGGCACTGCCCGTGCTCGGCATCCGCGACGGCATCATCTACGCCTGCGAAAAACAGAACGTGCCCTACGTCCTGGCCGGGTCCATCCGGGACGACGGGCCCCTGCCCGAGGTCATCGGCAACGCCTACGAGGCCCAGGATGCCATGCGGGCGCACGCCCGAAAGGCGACCACCGTCATCACCCTGGCCACTATGCTCCATTCCATCGCCTTCGGCAACATGACTCCCAGTTACCACGTGGAACCGGCCGGGACGGTCCGGCCGGTCTTCTTCTATATCGTGGACATGAGCGAGTTCAGCGCGGATAAGCTGGCCAACCGCGGTTCCGGCCAGGCCATGGCCATTCTCACGAACGTGCAGGATTTCATGATCAACCTCTGGAACAACCTGGCGAAACCCGCCCCCGCGTGCGAATGATGCCGAGAGACAAGATAAAAATCATCGGCATCCCCACGGACCTGGGTCAGAAACAGCGGGGCGTTGACGTGGGTCCCAGCGCCATACGCTACGCGGGACTGAGGGAACGGCTCGAAGCGCTGGGATACGCGGTTCAGGACGCGGGGAACATCCCCGTGCCGGTCCGCGGGTCTCTCCTCTCTGAGGATCTCCTCCCCGCCATCCGGGAGGCCTGCCTCAAGGCCTGCGCGGCGGCACGGGACGCCGTTTCGGAGGGGTGGCTTCCCGTTTTCCTGGGCGGCGACCACTCCATCGCCATCGGAACCATCGGGGGCATGGCGGACGTCTCACCCGTTGGGGTCATCTGGGTGGACGCCCACGGCGATTTCAATACCCCGGAAATTTCCCCCTCCGGGAACATACACGGCATGGCCCTGGCCGTGCTGACGGGGCGAGGCTACCCGGAGCTGGTCAACGTGGGGAAAAAGGGCAGGAAACTCGACCCGGAGAATGTGGTCATCATCGGCGTCCGAAACCTGGACCCCGACGAAAAGACCCTTCTAAAGGAAAGCGGTGTCACCGTCTACACCATGCGGGACATCGACGAGCGTGGCATCAGCGTCGTCACCCACGAGGCGCTGGACCACCTCCGGCACATGGAGCGGATCCACGTGAGCCTCGACATGGACTGCCTCGACCCGATGGTGGCGCCGGGGGTCGGCACGCCGGTCCCTGGAGGGCTGACCTACCGGGAGGCCCATCTCCTGATGGAGATTATCGCAGATATCCACGCCCCCGTCTCCATGGACATCGTGGAAATCAACCCCATCATCGATCTCAAAAACCGGTCGGCGGAAACGGCCGTGGACCTCACTGTCTCCCTCTTCGGAAAAACGATTCTTTAAATTTTTTTCTAAATGTCATACCTCAAGTTCACTCCCCAATATCTCTTGCCAGGGAAAATTTCTTCAGGGTTCTATGAATTTCCGGATCCCAAGAAGATGAAAAGGGCCATCTGCCTGTTCCCCGCCGAGGGGGCGGTGGACATAGGTTTCCTTGCCCCCAATGGGTGTAGATAGTCATGGCCGTGGTCAAGCTGCCACGGAAAGAGACAATCACCGAGGAGGAACTCCTCGCTCGCCGCAAAAAAGAACTGCCCTTCTTTAAGGTTTCCCAAAAGGTTATTTTCTCAAAACCATGTCCAAGAGCCCGACGGGAAAGATTCTAAAACGTGAGATAAGAAAACAGTATAACGATACTTTCGAGTAAAGAACTTTGCCTCGTCATCGAAGTAAAGGAAGAAGAGGCAAACGAAGCGGGAATATGAGCACCGCCGCATCTAATGGTTCAGGATTTCCGACTTTTTGGCAACCCGAAACGGTTTTCGGCCAGGGGTCGTATAAAAACCGTCAGGCCTGGAGCTCAGGCTCCGGAGGAATAACTCCTTCCTTCTTCAGGAGAATCGCCTTCCGTGCCGCCGCCTTGCTCCGGCAGGCGGGGCAGAGGTCCTTCAGGGCGTCTAAAATGCCCGGGTCCAGTTTCTCGTGGGCGTAGCGGGTGAACGGGACGGGCGCGAAGAAAGTTCCGCAGGCGGCGCAGCGCGCGAGGGGAACCTTGGTTTCACTCCACGATTTCATGACGCGGGTATCGGTTCTGTCCTCGAGGGCGATGGCCCCCGTGGGGCAAACCTCGGCACAGGCGCCGCACCCCATGCAGGCCTCGTTTTCTTCGTAGAAGGGGGTGTTGATCTCCGTGAACTGCCCCCGGCCGATGTAGTTGATGGCCCCCGCGCCCATGATCTCGCCGCAGACGCGGACGCACAGGCCGCAGAGGATGCAGCGGTTCTGGAGGGGGTCTTCCTTGACGACCTTCCGGGCGAACCGGGTCTTTTCCACGCCGTAGCGCCTGGCCAGGGCCTTGATGGATTCCGCCCGCGGCGCCTGGGCCAGGTAGAGCTCGATCAGCGCCTTGCGGAGCCCCGTGATTTCCGGGGTTTCGGTGAGGACCTCCAGCCCGTCCGCGGCCTGGAGCGTGCAAGAGGTGGTGATGCCCGGGCGGGCTCCCTTGACCACCTCCACAAGGCACATCCGGCAGGCCCCGTAGGAGGCGAGGCTTTCCTCAAAGCAGAAGGCGGGGATGTCGATGCCTTCCCGGCGCGCGACGACAAGCAGGGTTTCCCCCTCTTCCGCGGCACATGGCTTCCCGTCGATGATGACCTGGGTCATGTCACTTGGCTCCCTTCAGGGTGGCGTCGTATTCGTTCCGGAAATACTTCAGCGTGGTGAGCACGGGATTCGGGGCGGTCTGCCCCAGCCCGCACAGGGAGGTTTTCTTGATGGTGCCGGAGAGCTCCTCCAGGAGGTCGAGGTTCTCCCGGGTCGCCTTGCCGGAGAGAATCTTGTCGAGAATCATCAGCATGTGCTTGAGGCCCTCCCGGCAGGGGGCGCACTTCCCGCACGACTCCTCGTGGGTGAAGCCGATGAAGAACCGTGCCGTGTCCACCATGGAGGTGGTTTCGTCCATGACGACGACTCCGCCGGAGCCCATGATGGAGCCCACGGCGGTGAGGTGCTCGTAGTCCATGGGGGTGTCGAACAGAGACGCGGGGATGCAACCGCCGGAGGGGCCGCCCGTCTGGACGGCCTTGATGTCCCGGCCGTCGATGCCACCGTTTCCCACGTCGTAGACGAGGGTGCGGATGGGGGTTCCCAGGGGGACCTCCACCAGCCCGACGCGCTGGACCTCTCCCACGAGGGAATAGACCTTGGTGCCGGTGTTCTTTTCCGCCCCGATGCCGGCGAACCAGTCGCCGCCCCGGCTTATGATGACGGGGATGTTCGTCCAGGTCTCCACGTTGTTGATGTTGGTGGGCATCCCCCAGAGCCCCTTCTGGGCGGGAAAGGGGGGCCTTGGCCGGGGACGTCCCGTCTTCCCCTCGATGGAGGCGATGAGGGCGGTTTCCTCCCCGCAGACGAAGGCGCCGGCGCCCTCCGCGAGGGTCAGCTCGAAGCTGAAATCCGTCCCGAAGATGTTCTTGCCCAAAAGGCCGTGGGCCCGCGCCTCCTCCATGGCCCGGGTGAGACGCGCGATGGCCAGGGGATACTCCGCCCGGACGTAGATGATGCCCTCGCGGGCGCCGATGGCGTAGGCGCCGATGAGCATTCCCTCCAGGATCATGTGGGGGTCACTCTCCATCTCGTTGCGGTTCATGTAGGCGCCCGGATCCCCCTCGTCGGCGTTGCAGATGATGTATTTCCGGAGGCTCTTCTCCACTTTCGTGAAGTTCCACTTCGTGCCGGTGGGAAAGCCCGCGCCCCCGCGTCCCCTCAGGCCCGAGGCGATGACCTCGTCGATGACCGCCTCCGGCGTCATCTCCGTGAGGGCCTTGTAAAGCGCGCGGTAGCCGCCCACGGCGAAGTATTCGTCGATGTCTTCCGGGTTGATGAACCCCGCGTCCCGCAGGACGATTTTCCGCTGGGGCGCGAAGTAGGGGATGTCCGCGTAGGCGGGGATGTCGTCGAACCCCGTGCCGAAGTCGAGTTTTTCGCCCACGAGGGGGTCCCATGTCTCGACGCGGCAGAGGGCGAGCCGGCGGGGCACGTCGCCTGCCGCCACGGCACGGACGATCTCCTCCGCGTCGGCCTCCGTCACCCGGTGGAGGATCACGCAGGGCTTTCCGGGAATCTGGATGTTGACGAGGGGCTCCTCCCGGCAGTAGCCGATGCATCCCACCTTGGCGAGCTCCATGTCGAGCCCGCGGTCACGGATGGCCGCCTCGAGGGCGGCGTAAACGCGGTCGCCGCCCGCGGCGATGCCGCAGGTGGCCAGGCCCACCGCGACGCGGGGACGGTCCGGCAGGAGTTTTTGAAGGCCCTTTTGTCGGGCCGCTTTCAGGGCGTCAAGATCCACGATGCTGGCTCTCTTTCCATCCGAATTGTTCGAGGATCGCGGGGATCCTGTCCGGGGTTATGTATCCGAAGATCTTGTTGTCCACCCGCAAGACAGGCGCCATGCTGCACGCGCCGAAGCAGCGGGCGGAAGTGAGGGAAAAGTGGTTGTCCTCGGTGGTCAGGAGGAACTTCCCGTCCCTGGTGACCTCGTCCACCTCGACCCCGAGGAGGCGCTTGAGGGTGGCCACCAGCTCCGGGGCCCCCTTGACGTGGCAGGCGGTGCCCATGCAGACGGTCACCACATGCTCGCCGAGCGGCGCCAGGGTGAAGAAGGAGTAAAAGGTGGCCAGGCTGTAGAGCTCGGAGAGGGAAACCTCCAGCCTTTTCGCGAGGAATTGCAGAATGTCCTTGGGAAGGTACCCGACCTCCCGCTGCACCTGTTCCAGGATGCCGAGGATTTTCCCCGCGGGGGCCGGGTATCTTTCGACGATTTCGTTCAGCCGCGCCGTGTCCATTTAGATCCCGAGGCCCTTCCGTTTCTTCTCGATGACCGCTTCCAGGATGTCGGCGGCCTTGACCGGGTCGGGTTCGATGGCGAAGGCGGCGTTGATGAGACCGTTCAATCCGTCCGTGAGCAGATTGACCACGTTGGGGCTGCCGAAGACCTTCAGCGGCAGGTCCAGCACGGTGAAAACGCCGGACGCCACGAAGTAGGCCCCGATGGAGATGGCCTTCTGGGAATACCACTCCGGCGCCGCGCCGCCCAGGGGCAGGTCCTCGATGCCCACGTTCAGCTCCTTGGCGATGTTGGCGGCCAACACGAGGATGCGGGAGCAGTCCACGCAGGAGCCCATGTGGAGGACCGGCGGGATCTTCAGGGCCTCGCAGACGGAACGGAGGCCGTCGCCGGCCAGGCTCGCCGCCTCGGGAAGGAGCAAGCCCGCCTTGCCGCTGGCGATGGCGGCGCAGCCCGTCTCCACCACCAGGATATCCCGCTTGATGAGTTCCTTGCCGAGGGTGATGTGCCCGAAATCCTGCTTAACCTTGGGGTTGTTGCAGCCCACGATGCCCACGGCGCCGCGGATCTTGCCGGCCACGATGGCGTCGATGAGCGGTTTGTAACTGCCACCCAGGGCCCCGCGGATGACCTCCTCGGAGAAGCCGGCCATCATCTTCATCGGTTTGTCAGGAATGCGGACGCGGTCCGGGTTCCGGTTGGGATAGTTTTCGATGGCCAGTTTCACGATCTCCTTGGCCGTGTCCAGGGCACTGTCCGGGTGGAATTCCATGTGGGTGGCGCCGGGAACCTTGGAGAGGGGGCTGGTGGAGACCACCTTGGTGTGGTAGCACTTGGCCGTGTCGGTGATGGAGGGAAAGATGCACTGGTAGTCGATGACCATCACGTCCACGCTGCCCGTGGCGATGGCCAGTTCCTGATCCAGTTCGTTGCCCGCGATGGGGATGCCGTGCCGCATGAGGAGTTCGTTCCCGGTGCAGCACAAGCCCACCAGATTGATGCCCTTGGCGCCCTTTTCCTCGGCCATCTTCTTCAGCTCTGGATCGTCGGCCGCGATGACCACCATTTCGGACAGGATGGGGTTATGGCCATGGAGCACGAGGTTGACCTCGTCCTTCTTCAGGACGCCCAGGTTGGCCAGGGCCGTGGTCGGCTTAGGGGTTCCGAAAAGGATATCCGAACCTTCCGTGGCCATCATGGACCCGCCCCACCCGTCGGAGAGGGAGGCCCTGAGGGCGTGCAGGAGGATGTTCACGTAGTCCGCGCCAACGCCCATGTGCACCCGGTGCATGGCCTCCACGATCTCCCGGTCCACGCTTCGGGGAACGATGCCGAACTTTTTCCACATCTCCCGGGTCTTTTCCGGCGCCCGCTGGACGAGCTGGATCTCGTTTTTGATGGTGCCGAATTCCTCCAGCATGGCCAGGGCCAGGTCCTTGGCGATGGCCTCTTTCTCCCGGCCCTCCGACTCGATGCCGTACTCGGCCGCCACGGTCTTCAGTTTCTCCACGTCCTGGATCTGGTATCCCTGGGATTTCCCTTCCGCCGTTTCCAGCAAGACCTGGATAACCTCGCGCCCGTGGTCCGAGTGGGCCGCCGCGCCGGTCGCCAGGTCGTCCAGGACGTTCCGCGCCGTGATCAGGTCGTTGGTGGCGCCGCAGACGCCGCGTTTCGGTTCCCCGCCGAAGGGGTCGATGCGGCAGGGGCCCATGACGCAGCGGTTACAGCAGACGCCCAGTTGGCCGAACCCGCACTGGGGCTGTTGTTTTTCGAGGCGGTCCCATACCGTTTCGATGCCATCTTCCATGGCCTTCTGGACGATTTCCTGGTCCGTTTTGTCCAGGGACCGCTTTTCAGATTCCTCTTTCAGGACTTTTGGATCGACATACATGGCTACCCTCCTTCCCCTCCTGGGGATTTATTCCTGGAAAATTCCCATTTCCGTGATTTTCTTCATGATATCCCTGAAGGCCCGAATGTTTTCGGGAACCTCCGGCACCTCGGGTTCGCCCCCCGACGGCGTGAGCATCTTGAACGTGAAGTCCTTCCGGGTTGTCCGGATGAGGTCGTTGATGTCGCCGAATTCCAGGGCGCCGGTCTTGCATGCCTCCACGCAGGCGGGGATTCTTCCCTCGCGCTGGCGGTCGATGCAGTGGTCGCACTTGGTGTTCACGTTCCGCTCCAGGGCCACCTGGTAGGTCCTCTCGAATTGGATGATGCCGAAGGGGCAGACCATGGCGCAGGCCCCGCAGGCGATGCACTTGGCGTAATCCACGAGGACCGAGTCGGTTTCGGCGTCGCGGCTCAGGGCCCCGGTGGGGCAGACCTGGAGGCAAGGGGCGGGGTCACAGTGGCGGCAGCGGTTGGGAAAGGTCAGGAGTCCCGGACCCACCTCCACGTGAATCCGCGGCTTCGGGACCGGATCTTCAGCGATCGCCCCGAAGAGGGTCTTGCTCTGGGAATGCTCGATGGCGCAGGCAACCTCGCAGTGCCGGCACCCGATACAGCGTTCCGGTTTGACCATGACGGTATTCATCGTCTCACCTCCTTTGAAAGGTGTATGGGGATTGGGAGATACCCGGCCGAAAAATAACTCCGTGTCAAAGTGCGCGCCTCCCTTTCCTCCTCATGGATGGTGGCCCTCCTTCTCCATGCCTGGCAGGGCCCGGTTCAAGAAACAATAAGATCCTATTTACTATGACATAAGGGCTGAGAAAAGGCAATTGGAAATTGATAAAAAGCCGTTCTGATTTGCGGGCGGTTCTATCCGGTGGTGAACAGCTATTTCAGGCCCAGGCGGGTGAGGAACTCCCGCGACCTGTTCCGGCTGACGGGGAGGGATTCATCGATCCCCTGGAGGCTGACATAGACGGCGCCCCGTTCCTTGGAGACCTTGGTAATCTTCGTGAGGTTGACGATGTAGCTCCGGTGAATCCGCATGAAGTATTTACCCGGGAGCCGGTCCTGGAGGGTGCCGAGGGAAAGGCCGGAAAAGTAGTCCCGGGTAGTTGTGAAGACGCGGCTATAGACGTTGTCTGCCTCGATGAAGACCACGTCTCTCAGGTCGATGAGCTTGATCTCGTTCTTGATGCCGACGGGGATCTTCAGGAGGCGCATGGTTTGGTCGGAGATGAAGGCGGTGATGTCGTAGAGAAGGGCGCAGCAGAGCGATTCCTCCGTTTCTCCCGCATCGTAAGACAAAAGCGCGATGAGTTTCATGAGGAGGTATTTGACGCGGTTGTCCCTGGAGAAGATCTTGATGGAAAAGGGGATCTGTCGTTTGGAGGTGCTAAGGAGGGCGATCATCCGGGAAATCTTTTCGGACGAGGAGGCCTGGTGTAGGTCGAGGAGGGATTTTTCGAATATATCCGCCGAGGAGAACTCCGAAAAGAGGACCAGAACAACCCGGTTGATATGGACGATCTTGTAACGTTTGTCGAAGATGACGATGCCGGGTTCCAGCGTGTTCAATACGGATATGAGATTTTCCATGGGCAGTTCATCCTTATAAAAAGGATAGGGGGATGTCAAGATGAGTCCGTTTGATCCAAGACGTCAAGACTTGAAATGTGTTTAAAAAAAAGCCGCCCGAAAGGGCGGCTTTTCGCTTAATCCTCCAAGGGTTCCGGGTCGTGCCGGACCCAGCCCTTTGGCATTTCCTTGTAGTGGATCATGTCTTCCACGGGGCAGATGAAGGAACAGGCCATGCAGCTCAGGCACCGGTCCTCGTCCATCACCGGGCGGCGATTTTCCGCGTCCCACGAGAGGGCTTGTCCCCCGGCGTCCTGGCAGATGATGTAGCACTGCCCGCACCCGATACAGCGGTCTAGGTCGTATTCCACCACGCCCTGACGGGAGAGGTCGAACTCATCGGTATGGTGGACGTGGGGCAGGGCCTTGCCGACGATGTCCGCGACCGTGTCGAAGCCTTTCTCCTCCATGTAGTCGGAGAGGCCTTCCGCCATGTCTTCCACGATGCGGTAGCCGTAGTGGATGATGCCCGTGGTCACCTGGATGGTGGAGGCGCCCAAAAGCAGAAACTCCAGGACGTCGATCCAGGTTTCGATACCGCCGATACCGGAGATGGGAAGCCCCAAGTCGGCATTCTGCGCCATGTCGGCCATGAACCGAAGGGCGACCGGCTTGACGCAAGGGCCAGAATAGCCGCTGGCCGCTCCCTTGCCGAAGACGTTGGGCTTGGGGACCAGGTCGTCCAGGCCAATCTCGGTAATGGCGGAGATGGTATTGATGGCGGAGATGGCATCCGCGCCGCCCTTCTTGGCGAACATGGCCGGTTCATTCATGTCGGTGATATTGGGGGTCATCTTGGCCATGACGGGGATGGACACCGCGTTCTTGACCGTTTCCGTGAACATTTCAAGGAGGTCGAAGGCCTGTCCCACCTTGGATCCGGATCCCTCGATGGCCATGTGGGGGCAGGAAAAGTTCAACTCCAGCATGTCCGCGCCGGCGTCCTCGGCCGCCTTGCCCAGGATCTCCCATTCCTTGTTGGAGAATCCCATGATGCTGGCGACGACGATGTGCTTGGGATAGTGCTTTTTCAGCCACTTGATATCTTTCAGGTTGTGCTCCAGGGGACGGTCGGAGATCTGCTCCACGTTCTGGAGGCCGATCATCCGGCAGGCCTGGTTATTGTATTTGTTGAGCCTGGGTGATGGATGGATGATCTTGGTAACCTGTGTCGCGAGGGTCTTGTACGCGACGCCTCCCCATCCGGCATCGAAGGCGCGGGCGATCATCTCCGCGCAGTTCGACACGGGGGACGAGGAAAGCATGAACGGATTCATGAATTTTACGCCACAGAAATCGATACTCAAGTCTTTCATTATCCTATTCCCCCTTCCCTTCCAAGTGGTTTACGATGGCCTCGGCGGCCCGTTTCCCGTCCGCCACGGCTTCCACGACCAGGGCGGGCCCCCGAACGATATCTCCGCCCGCATAGACGTAGGGAAGAGACGTCCGAAGGGATTCCCCTTCTGCGGAGACGAGGGCGCCATTCCAGGTGATGCCCTCGAAGTCTTTCAGCTCGGCTTCCGGTTGGGTAGCGAGGGCCTCGATGGCCATGTCGAAGGACATCTCGAAATCGGACCCGGGAACCTCTTCGGGACGCCGCCGGCCGGAGTCATCCGGGCCTCCCAGGCGTGTCCGGCGGCACACGATGGACTTGAGGGTGCCGTTGCCGTTGTATTTGACGGGCTGGGTCAGGATGAGAAAGTGAATGCCGTCGTTTAAGGCCTGGATCTTTTCCTTTTCCTCGGCGGGCATTTCCGTGTAGGACCTGCGGTAGAGGACGTAGATATCCTTGGCGCCGAGCTTCTTCGCCCACTGGGCGGTGTCCATGGCCACGGAGCCCCCGCCGATGACGGCGACGGTTTTGCCTTTCACCTTGGCCGCGAGAGCGTCGGAGTCCGGGCCCCGCAGGGTTCCGAGAAAATCCGTGGCGCTCATGACGCCATCGAGGTTACTGCCTTCGATCCCAAGCCGGATAGGCCGCCAGAGACCGGGGGAGAGGAAAACAGCCTTGAATCCTTGATCTTTCAGCTTTTCCAAGCCGTCTTTTCCCTCGATGGGCGTGTTGGTCTTGATTGTCACGCCCAGCGCGGCGATCTCATTGATTTCCCGTTCGACACCCTTCTCCGAGAGCCGGAAGGGGGGGATCCCGTAGCGGAGGTTCCCGCCGGGAAGGCCCTTCTTTTCAAAGACGGTGACCTCGTAACCGCTTAGGGCCAATTCCCGCGCGCAGGTGAGGCCAGCGGGCCCGCTTCCGACGACGGCGATCTTCCCCTTGGCGGCCGCCTGTTTCTTGATGGGCGAAAAACCCATATTCCAGCCGTGTTCCACGATAAAACGCTGGATTTTCCCAATCTGTATGGGGCGGTCGATCTGTGTCCTGGAACAGGCCAATTCACAGAGTTGCGCCGTCGGACAGACGGCCCCGCAGGTCCAGCCGAAGGGATTGTTGGTCTTAATGGTGCGGATGGCCCCCGTGACGTTCCTGAAACGAAGTTTACGAATGAAGGCCCCCGGGTCGGTTCCCGCCGGGCAGGCCTGGCTGCACGGCGCGTCAAAACAGAGCAGGCACCGGGTGGCTTCTTCCGTCGCCAGCGTGAGGGTCAACCCCCCTTCCATCTCATCCGTGAACAATGGTGCTCTCTCGGCTAATTGTGACAATGCTCGCGTCCTCCCTTTTGATGGTTTTAAACACTCAAAAAACAAATCCCTTTCCCGATAATCGAGAAAGGAAAATTATCCCACATCTACCCAATTATCAAGGGGAGTTTTTTTTGTCAAGGGGGGAGTGCCGAGGTTCCGTCAAGGTTTTAAGATATCTATGCCGATCAAGCAAAGCTGATGATTAAAAGTGAATACGCTGACGTTTACGGAGTCCAGGCAATCCTTTAGAGATTCCATGTTTTTTGATGTGCCTCCTGCCTCTCCTATAAGAAAGTTTTTGATCTTTCTGCGGATTATAAAACCTTTTATTGTCTGCCGTTGGCATGGTAGGACCGAGAGGAATGTCCTTCAAATTTTCAATAATTTCATTCTGTTCATCCAGTAAATTCGCGCTTTTCGCCTATCCTTCAAACACTCCCGTTGAGAGATACCGATCGCCGCCGTCAGGGAGGATGACGACGGTCTTTTTCCCCGACAGGGTGCCCTCGACCATGAGGTAGAGGGCCGCCGCCAGGGCCGCGCCCGAAGAGATCCCGGCGAAGATGCCTTCTTCCCTGGCGAGCCGCCGTGTCATGGCGAAGGCGTCCTCGTCCGTGACGGCGATGATGTGGTCCAAGAGGTTCAGGTCGCAGACGGGGGGAATGAAGCCCGCACCGATGCCCTGGATGGCGTGGGCCCCGCGCTCCTCCCCGGAAAGGACCGCGGAGCCAGCGGGTTCCACGGCGACGATGGCGATACCGGGCCGTTTTTCCTTGAGAAACCGGGCGATGCCCGTGAGGGTTCCGCCGGTTCCCACCCCGGCCACGACGGCCTCCACCTCCCCGTCGGTGTCCTCCCAGATCTCCCGTGCGGTCGTCTGTTCGTGGATCTCCGGGTTGACGGGGTTTTCGAACTGGCGCGTGGGAAGGTAGCGGGGATCATTCCGGGCCATCTCTTCCGCCCTTTTCACGGCGCCGGGAATCCCTTCCACCGCGGGGGTGAGGATCAATTCCGCGCCCAGGGCCCGCAGAAGCTGCTTGCGCTCCTCGCTCATATCCTCCGGCATGACGATGGCCAGCCGGTAGCCCTTCGCGGCGCAGGCCACGGCCAGCCCGATGCCCGTGTTTCCGCTGGTGGCCTCGAGGAAGATGGTTTCAGTGCCCACCTTTCCGGTCCTTTCCGCCGCCGCCACCATGGCGGCCCCGAGCCGGTCCTTCACGCTGGAGCAGGGGTTGAAAGACTCCAGCTTTGCCCATATAGTCTCATTCGCGGGCGGTATCCTGTTGAGCCGAACGAGGGGTGTGCGCCCCACGGTCTCCGTCACGTCACGATAGATCTTCATCCGTGTCTCCTCCCCCCAGGTAGAGGCGTTTCACCTTGGGGTCGTTGAGTAACATTTTCGCGTCGCCCTCGAAGCGGTTGGCCCCCAGGTCCAGGACGTATCCGCGATGGGCGAGCTCCAGGGCCTGCTTGGCGTTTTGCTCCACCATGAGAATCGATTTTCCCACCGCGTGGATGGTCCGGATCCAGGAGAAGACCTGGTCCATCATCCGGGGGGCGAGCCCCATGGACGGCTCGTCCAGGAGCAGGAGATCGGGGTTCGTCATGAGGGCCATCGCGATGGCCAAAAGCTGCCGCTCGCCGCCGGAGAGGGAACGGGCCGCGTGTTTCCGTTTCTCGTAAAGAAAGGGGAGCTGGCTGAAGAGGCGGTCCATGCGGGCCTTTTTCTCCCCGGTGTCCGTGACGAGGTAGGCACCCATTTCCAGGTTCTCCCGGATGGTCAGGTTGGGAAAGATGTTGACATCCTGGTGGACGAGGGCCATCCCCTTCGGGACCCGACGGGTCGCGGGAAGGTGGGTGATATCCTCTCCCTTGAAGCGGAGGCGGCCCTCCCAGCAGGGCAGTAAGCCGTAGATGGCCCTGAGCG
>Ga0256833_1000485_pt1 | contig 31378 bp, 19 predicted proteins | sample 356284metaG_FD_190535 | JGI IMG/M metagenome (GOLD analysis project Ga0256833, IMG submission 190535) | Hydrothermal vent microbial communities from Mid Atlantic Ridge, Atlantic Ocean - 356-284 | ecosystem: Environmental > Aquatic > Marine > Hydrothermal vents | place: Atlantic Ocean: Mid... | reverse complement strand
ATTTTAATGATTTTATGGACAGGCACTAATTAATAACAAAAAACTATGAAAGCGATGATATTTGCTGCCGGTTTGGGCACAAGATTGTATCCATTGACTAAGGATAAACCAAAGGCATTGGCTCCATTTGGCAACATGACATTATTAGAATACAATTTGAAATATCTAGCATCTAAGGGTATAAGTAGTTTTATTGTTAATACCCATCATTTTGCTGAAAAAATCAGAGAATACTTGTATTTCAATGAGTATTTTGGTTTAGATATTCATATTTCACATGAAGAAAAATTACTTGATACAGGAGGTGGTTTAGCCAAAGTGAGAGATATGATAAATGAAGAACAAATTCTTTTGTATAATGTAGATGTAATCTCAAATATTGATATTGAAGAAATGTATCAATACCACCTCAATAATAAATCTGATATTACTTTGGCAACTAGAAAAAGAGAGACTTCGAGATATTTGTTATTTGATACTGATAGTAAAATGATTGGATGGAAAAATGAAAAAACAGGTGAAATCAAATCTTGTTCGGATGAGACATCCATCAAAAAACTTGCTTTTAGTGGTATAAGCCTAATCAACACCAATATTCTAAACAGTTTAGGTGAGATTGAGAAAAAGTCTGTAATTGATTTTTATCTCAAAGTGTGCAAAGACCATAAGATTTTATCATATCAGCATGATCAAAGTTATTGGTTTGATTGTGGCAGTACCGATAAACTCAATAGAGCATTCTCGTTTGTCAATATGCATATTTGACTATTTTGCCGCATTTACATCTTTTCCTAAGCCATTGTATTTGCGAGTTGATTTCCATCCCACGCTTACCGAGGGAGGATTAAGGGGCTAGTATTGCAGAACTAAATAGCCATTCCCTTTTCCCCGCCAGCAATGGAAATTTTCGATAAGTGGTCGGGAGACTTTTGCCTCGGGGAGTGATTAGTAAAGATCAGAAATTCGGGTGATTTTGTCCCGATTTCCCAGCGCAACGGAGAAATAGACTTAATAAATTATAAGGTTTGGGAAATTTAATACGACAATAATTTCAAATACATCTATATGATTTTTGGGAAAATAACACATTTTTTATAGATTTACGTTATAAAATATATTTGGATAAGAAAAACATAAAGTATGTACTTAAAAAGATTCCTTTTAATTCATTTATTTCTTATTGCATTGTTGAGTAATATTTTTTCACAAAATATTGCGGATAATAGTATTTTGGTTCAATTGGAAACCGGAATTAGCCCTAGGGCAATAACAGAAAAGATATTAAGGGATAATAATATCGTAGGTAAGATTTCGATAGAAAGAGTTTGCAGTACTCCTGTAAATATATGGAAATTCAGATTTGATAAAAGGAATCAGGACATTGATAGGTTTATATTATATCTAAGTAATGTCGGTGGGGTTGAAAAAGCTCAAATAAATCATAAGATAATTTTGAGGAGTATTCCGGATGACACAAAATTTTCAAAGCAATGGTCGCTTAAAAATACAGGACAAACCGGGGGGACAATCAATGCTGATATCGATGCTGATTTAGCATGGGACAGAACTACCGGAGGTGTTACCAAAAACGGAGATACTATTGTCATATGTATTATCGATACAGGGATAGATTCAGATCATGAAGACCTTAAGGATAATCTTTGGATCAATTATAATGAAATTGAGGATAATGGAATTGACGATGATAATAATGGATATGTGGATGATTACAGGGGATGGAATCCTGTGACAGAAAACGATGATATAGAAGGAAAGAATCATGGTACTTCCGTAGCGGGAATCATTGGAGCAAAAGGAAATAACGGCAAAGGAATTGCCGGTATTAACTGGGATGTAAAATTACTTATATTACCGATGTCAGGAGAGGAAGCTGATGTAATAGCTGCCTATTCTTATGTGTATACCATGCGCAAACTTTATAATGATACAAAAGGAGCAAAGGGGGCATTCATAGTTGCGACAAACAATTCGTTTGGTAAAGATAATAGTTTTGCCAAGGATTTTCCGATATGGTGCTCTATGTATGATTTGATGGGAGAGGTAGGTGTAGCTAGTATTGTTGCTACTTCTAATGCTAATACAGATGTTGATCTTTTTGGTGACATGCCTTCTACATGTCCTAGTGATTTTATTATTAGTGTGACAAATATGGATTTTAACAATAAGAAGTATTCCAGTTCGGGGTACGGCAGGATTAATGTGGATTTGGGTGCGTTTGGGGCCAATACTTATTCGACTAAAGGTAATAATGGATATGGGTTATTTGGTGGTACTTCAGCTGCTACTCCCCACGTAACTGGAGTTTTCGGGTTACTATATTCTGACAATAAAAAAATTGCAGACAATTGTGTTAATTATCCTGTTCAATCAGAATTGATGGTCAGAGATGCTATTTTGAACGGAGTGGTTCACAACAAAACTCTTGAAGGAATCTCAGTAACAGAAGGTGTGTTAAATGCAAATGAGGCATTGAAAAAGTTGGATAAATACGATGGAGATTGTTCACCCCCTGTTCAAATAAATATTGATACTATAGGTGGGGATATGTTTACAATAAAGTGGAATGATTACGATTCTCAATTCAAATACAATATAAGATATCGTGTCAAAAACGGTGTATGGATAAAAATAAATGATATAGAAAGTCCATTTACTCTCAAAGACTTGAATAGCTGCACAGATTATTATTTCACAATTCAAAAAATTTGCAGTGAAAGTTCGTATGGATTTATCAATCATGTGAAGACTGATGGTTGTTGTTTTGCTCCAAAAATAACAGAGTATAGTATCTCTGAGAATAATTTACACGTTGAATGGGAAAATATATTAGCTGCAAAAAAATATAGAGTTAATTACAAGTTTTGGTCTCATCCTATTTGGGATGAAATATTTACTGAAAGAAATCATATTGATTTGGATATTGATTATGAATGTGGTCAATATGCCGTATCATTACTATCTGTCTGTGAAGATTCATTGTCCGGTATTTCTAATAATATACTATCTGGAAAAGTTTGTGTTGAATGCAAAACCAATGATTATTGTAGTAAAAAAATTGACAACTTATCTGAATGGATAGAATCCTTTTCAATAGATGGTTTCAGTAATAGGAGCGGAGAAGATCTTGATGGAATTGGAAATTATACGGATTCAAAAGCTATTAAGTTGATTGGAGGCAATGAGTATGAAGTAAATCTTGAAGTTAAATACAAAACCGTTCATTATAATGATTTTATCAATATATGGATAGATATGAATTCGGATAGTTTGTTTTCAATAGATGAATTGGTTGCTGTTGATTCAACTGAAGAAAAAGAAAATATTACTTTTAGTTTTACTATGCCGGACAATTTAATAGTTGGAGAATCAACTCTAAGGGTCTTGTTGTCTGATAAAAGAAAAACATCTCCTTGCGATATTGATGATAATGACTATGGAGAGTATGAGGATTATTGTGTGTATCTTGACACAATATCTGATTGCAATGCTATCAAATTAGACATTGACACTATTGATGTTGGTATTGATTTTGTACAGTTGGGCTGGAATAACCCGGATGAAGTTTCTGATTTTTATATTACTATTTTCAGGGAGGATGCTCCTTTTGACAAGGTTGTTGAAAAGTTTATTTCAGATACTATGGTTATAATTGACGGCTTGGATAGTTGTACAAGTTATGAGATAAATATCGCTCCTTATTGCTCTGATATCGAACAAGGTATTACCAATACATTTGAAGCAAAAACACATTGTTCTACTTTGGTAGAGGAGTTTCCTCTGAACACCATTATAATTTACCCAAGTCCGTTAAAAAATAGACTTTATATCGATGGTTTAGATGGGGACAAAGAGATAGTAATTGAAGTTTTTGATTCATTCGGGCGCAGGATATTTTTTAGACAATATCACAATAGAACATCTCTGATTATTAATTTTAAAAAGGGGATTAAATCGGGATTGTATTTTGTAAAAATAAAACAGGGAAATAATTATTTTAATAAAAAAATAATTAAGATTTAGATGAAGTATTACAATTTTGCAGTAGTAGGCAATCCTATCTCTCACAGTTTGAGTCCTGTTATTTTTTCAGAATATATCAGAGACAACCAAGGATACAATTATACAAGAATACTATGTGATAATATTTCAGAAATTGAAGAAATAATAAATACATTTAAAATAAAAGGTTTGAATATTACAGCTCCTTTTAAAAGTGATATATTATATCTTGCGGATGAATTGAGTGATGAAGTTTTAACCTTGAATGTTGCAAATACAGTGATATATGCAAAAGATGGGGTGAAAGCATACAATACCGATTTTTATGGCGTGATTGAGCCCTTGAGCAAACAAAATGTACCTAGAGATAGTAAATTTTTAGTTTTGGGAGGAGGAGGAGCGGCCACCTCTGTAGTTTTTGCTTTAAAGAAAAAAGGCTTTTATGATATTTTAATTGCAAATAGAACAAAAGAAAAGTCGATTAGAATAGGAGAATTATACGATATTGGATTCACGGATCTGGAAAGTATTGGTGAAGAAGAATTTGAAGTTATTGTCAATACTATCCCTGTCAACTCTAAAGTATTTGAAAAGTTAAAACTCTATAAAGACACAATAGTCTTTGATGCTAATTACAATAATCAACCTTTAAAAAAAGCGGCAGCAGAAAAGAAATGTACTTATATAAATGGAATGGAATGGCTGATCGGACAAGGAAAGAAATCATACGAATTGATGACCGGTATCAAGGAAGGCGAAATAAGTATAAAGTTTGGAAATAAACAAAGAGTCTTGGATAAAGTCCGCAAAATATCTCTGATTGGACCAATGGGGGCATGGAAGTCATCAGTAGGAAAACATTTGGCTAAATTGTTAAATTATGATTTTTTTGATCTTGATTTTTTAATAGAAGAGAAGGAAAAGAAAAGTATAACTGAAATTTTCAAAGAAAACGGAGAGGGGTATTTTAGGGATATTGAAAATGAAGTCTTAAGAGAAATAGTAAAAAAAGACAAATTTATTTTGGCAACAGGAGGAGGAATTGTAAAGCAACCAAGGAATATTTCTATATTAAAAAATAGTTGTTGGAATATATTGTTGTATGCTTCTCCTGAGGAGTGTAAAAAAAGAATTAATATCGACAAGAGACCGCTATTAAAAGAAAAAGATGTACTAAAAGTATTAAAGAATATATTTGAGGAACGAAAAAATAAATATTTTGAGACATCGGATTTGATTATTAACACACAAGGGAAAACTTCTCTTGGAGTAGCAAAATTATTATATGAAGACTACAGTATTACCTTCGGCGTATAATGGAACGATAAAGGCAAATCCATCCAAAAGTGTCATGCAAAGAGTAATAGCAATAGCTGCGCTTTCTTCACGACCGACTGTGATAAGTAATGTGGATAAAAGCAAAGATTCCCTTGCTGCTATTGGTGTAATTAAAGCTATGGGAGCAAAAGTGGATATCACAGAATATTTTATAAAAGTGATACCGCAAAATCAACTTGTAAATCCCATATGGAATGTTGGTGAATCAGGTTTAAGCGCTAGGATGTTTGCCCCCATTGCAGGATTATTTGAGGAAGAGATAACCATCGTGGGCAAAGGAAGTTTATTGAAACGACCGATGTATTCTGTAATAGAAGCGCTTAAGCAGTTAGGTTTGAATGTTGAACACAATGATTATTTATTGCCATTGAAGATAAAAGGTAGGATTAAAAACTTTGACTTGAAACTGGATTTAAGCTCAGGTTCTCAACTTTTGACGGGCTTATTGATAGCTATGTCAAGGGCAGGTAAAAAATCAATAATCTCTGTTAAGAATCTAAAATCAAAACCATATATTGATCTTACATCCTGTGTTTTGACATCATTTGGAAATAGAATAGTCAATAATGATTATAAAAGATTTGAAGTAAATGGAGATTCTATTTTAGGGAGAGATGAATTTGAAGTTGAAGGAGACTGGAGTGGTGTGGCATTTCATCTAGTCGGGGCTGCTATAAGCGGCAGGATTGAGATCGCAGGACTCAATCCTAATTCAAAACAATCCGATAAAGCTATTTTGGATGTGTTGCATATGGCAGGAGCGCGAATTAAAATAGAAAGTAACACAGTGGTTGTTGAAGAGAATAAATTGAAATCTTTTGAATTTGATGCTACTGATGCGCCTGATTTATTTCCGCCTTTGGCTGCTCTTGCGGTATTTTGTGAAGGGATTAGCAAGATTAAAGGGGTGTCAAGACTAAAACACAAAGAGAGTGATAGATATAGCACAATAAAAGAGGAGTTTGAAAAAATTGGAGTTAAAGTTGAAAGACAAGGTGATTTTATGCTGGTGCATGGTGGCACGATACCGAAAGGAGCAAAAGTACATTCTCACAACGATCATAGAATAGCGATGATGCTCGGTATAATAGGGCTAAAATCTTCAGGAGAAATTGAAATAGAAAAATCAGAATGCATAGCCAAATCCTATCCCGGATTTTTTGAGGATTATGTGGTTTTGGGCGGTAAAACCAAGTAAGTAGATATTTTCCTCTCTTTCCGAGTTAAGACAAATACCGTGCAACAATGGGCATTCTTCTACCCATTCCAAATGCTTTTTTGCTCACTCTAAGCACAGGTGCAGTTTGATATCTTTTAAATTCATTGATATTTACCATTCTTAAGACTCTTTTAACCAATTTTTTATCAAATCCCATCTTTATAATTTCTTTTGGTCCTTTGCGTTTTTCTATATATTCAAATAAGATTTTGTCCAAAACATCATAATCTGGGAGGGAATCGCTGTCAAACTGATTGGGACGCAATTCTGCAGAAGGAGGTTTATTGATTATATGGCATGGAATTATAATATCGTCTCTATTGATGTATCTTGCGACTTCATAAGCTTCTGTTTTGTATATATCGGCTATTACTGATAGTCCTCCGGCTAAATCTCCGTAGAGAGTACCATAGCCGACTGCCATTTCACTTTTATTAGTGGTATTGAGCAAGATATTTCCAAATTTATTTGAGTACCCCATTAATAAAGTTCCTCTTGTACGTGCTTGAATATTTTCTTCTGCTACATTGAAGGGTAATTCTTTAAATAAGGGATTTAGCTTGGAAGTAAATTCTTTGTAAATATCTTCTATCTTTATAATCTCATAATCAATTTCCAAATTGTCACATAGATCTATGGAGTCCGTGATTGAATGCTCGGAAGAAAACTGTGAAGGCATCATAATTACAAATACATTTTCATTGCCAAGTGCTTCTACAGCTATAGCTGTTGTAAGGGCAGAGTCTAATCCACCGGAAAGACCTATAATTGCTTTTTTGAAACCGAGTTTGCCAAAATAATCTTTTACTCCCAAGACCAATGCATCATGGATTAACGCAATTTTATTTTTTTGTTGTTCAATGTTTTTACTGTTTTTCTTGACATCGTCCAAATCAAATGTTTTAATTTCCTCCTTGAAATAAACCATTTCTTCATATACTTCGCTATTAGGAGACATGACTACGGAACCGCCATCAAATATCAATTCGGTTTGAGCTCCAACGTGATTGATATAAAAGAGAGGGATATTGTATCTGTCAACATTAGCCTTTAGTACCTTTAACCTGATTTTACCCTGCTTGTAATCAAAAGGAGAAGCTGAGACATTAATTACAAAATCAGGATTGTATTTTATTACCTCATCCATAGGGTTGATGGTGTACAGAGGGTTTTCATTGCCCAGATTCCATAAGTCTTCACATATATTTAGAGCTATTTTTTTCCCTTTGAATTCTACGATACCCCATTCACTTGCAGGTTCAAAATAACGATATTCATCGAATATATCGTAAGTGGGAAGAAGTGTTTTGTGTTGCCTAAATTTTTCTTCACCTTCATATAAAAAGAATACAGAGTTATAGAGATCTTTTCCTTCTATAACGGGGTTTTTTGTGGGGGAACCAACCACAATGGCTATGTCATAGGATGCTTTTTTTAGTATTTCAATACTTTTATCAGCTCTATTTATAAAATCATTAAATTCTAAGAAATCTCTTGGAGGATATCCTGAAGTTGCCAATTCGGAGAATGCAACAATATCTGCACCTTGTTTTTTTGCTATCTCTACGGCATTTAGCATTTTGGCAGTATTCCCCTCAAAATCACCAATTATATAATTGAGTTGTGCTATTGATATTTTCATTGTATTTTATTAATTGAGCACGAAATTAATCAAAACTTTGTGGGAAATCAAAAGCTTCAAGGTTTTTTTCATCATAAACTTTATACAAAACTAATGGATCGCCTATATCAATTACATAATGTTTTATTTTTTCAAATTTCCCTTCTGCTTCATTCAGAATATATCCCGAACCTACATCATTAAAAAACCACGACAAAGTCGCAAACAATAAACATGAAGACGTAAGTTAGGACTTGAAAGCACGCGATAGCGTGACTTCAAAGCCGGCTTCATGAAAGGGACAACAACGAAAAAACTGGATATTTTAACACTTTCAGACAAATTATACTATATTTGCCCTATGGATAACCAAAATATCAATAATATCCACGACAAATTCTTGAAGTCGGTATTGTCCAATATCGAAGTGGCAAGGGATTTTTTTAAGACTTTTTTACCAAAAGAGGTTTTGAATGTCATTAATATTAACACTTTAAAACTTACTTCAAATAGCTACGTATCAGGTAAATTGAATGAAACTTTTGCCGATTTGGTCTTTGAATGCAAATTGAAAAACAGTGAACATAGCGCTTTAATTGCCATACTGCTTGAACATAAAAGCTATCCTGATAAATACTCTTATGTTCAGACTTTGGGATATGTCGTTGAAGGATATAAGGCTCAGATTAAGGCGGGAAAGCCATTAGAACCCATAATTCCTGTACTTTTTTATCATGGTAAACAAAAATGGGTGTTGAAAACCATCAAAGATTTAATCCCATATCTACCAAAAAATATTGAGAAATATATCCCGCAATTTGACATTAAATTTTTGGATTTGAAAAAATTCTCTGATGAAGAGTTGCTCAATATCGGTAATTCTTTTTTATCTTCAGCACTTACGATTCAAAAATACAGTCACACCCCAAGTGAATTGATAAAAAAGGCTGACAATATATTCGGGGCACTATTTCCTGAGGGAATGAGGAACTTTAGTAAAGTGTTATTTGTTTATTACTTACAGTTGGTGGAGATACAAGAGGTGCAATTACTGGAAATAATAGAAAATATACCCCTAAAAATTAAAAATGATTTTATGAGTACTTATGAATTAATAGAAAAAAAAGGTATTGAGAAAGGTATTGAGAAAGGTATCGAGAAAGGCATTGAGAAAGGTATCGAGAAAGGCATTGAGAAAGGTATTGAGAAAGGTATTGAGAAAGGTATTGAAAAGAATACTGTAAATGTAATATTACGAGGACACCAAAATGGCATTGGTATTGATATTCTTGCGAAAATCACCGGTTTAAGCACGGAAGAAGTACAAAAAATCATACGTGAGAATAGTAACTGATAGATTGAAAGAAGCTCTTGAAAGTCGCAAATAAATTTGCGATACCATTTACCCCCCACTTTAAAAGGTGTTTCAAATTTATTTGAAACAATAAACATGAAGACGTAAGTTAGGACTTGAAAGCACGCGATAGCGTTACTTCAAAGCCGGCTTTAAACAAGGTTTTAGACTTACTAAGTTTTGCTCACCCGCATTTGCTTAAGCGCTAACTTATACCAAACCGTTATCAAGATGGTGAAATAGAAAAAGAATTAGTTTTTGCTTACTCAATGAAAAAAATCTTTGCATAGCCTTAGCTATGGAAATATTTTTTGCAGATGAAGAAATAAAAAACAAACTTTTTATAATCAGCATATTGGTAGCAGTTTGGTATTAGCAAGTCGATGATTTTTATGCCACTCAACTTGCCAAGTCTATAAGTCTTGGTAAGTTTATTTATTATTTTTACAAACCTCAAAGAACACGAAAAAAAAACACTGAAGTAGTGCGGATCGATGCACTTCCTTTAGGAGGCTGGGAGGTGGTGTGTAGCCAAAAACCTCTTCCCCAAGGAAAATGTCATTTTCAACCTACCTTCGAGCAAAAAATCCCCCGACCTCTTTGCGGATAAAAGATGAAGCATTGAAAAAAAAATGATAAATTCTTGCTTTGTAAATCATAATAATTGGTTAATTTGCACAAAATTTTTAAATAATAGGATATGGATACGAGCTTACTTTCAAAAAGAGTAAAAGTCATGCCAGAATCAGCTACATTGCAAATGGCTCAAATGGCGAGGGATTTAAAGGAACAAGGTAAAGATGTAATAAATATGAGTTTAGGAGAACCGGATTTTGGCACACCGGAAGACATCAAAGATGCTGCAAAAAAAGCTCTTGACGATGGATACACCAAATACACTCCTGTGCCCGGATTACCTTTGTTAAGAGAAGCAATTGTAAATAAATTAAAGCGAGATAATAATCTGGATTACAACATAAATCAGATAGTTGTGACCAATGGAGCTAAGCAGGCAATAGCAAATGTTTGTCTTGCCATGCTTGATCCTGGAGATGAAGTTGTGCTTTTTGCACCTTACTGGGTCTCCTATGATTCTATTATTAAGATTGCAGATGGAGTACCTGTAGAAGTTTATGCGGGAATTGAGCAAGATTTTAAAGTAAATGCAAGACAGTTGAGGGACGCTATTACCGATAAAACCAAGTTGATATTGTTTTCTTCTCCTAGCAATCCTACCGGTTCGGTTTATACGTATGAAGAATATGAAGAATTAGCTAAAGTTCTGAAGGATTTTCCAAATGTCCATATTATCTCTGATGAAATATATGAATATATCAACTTTAGTGCAAATCACACATCTCTAGCTTCTTTTGATTTCTTAAAGGACAGGGTAATTATTATAAACGGCATGTCTAAAGGCTTTGCTATGACAGGATGGCGTATAGGGTATATGGCGGCTAATGAAGCTATTGCCAAAAGCTGTGTTAAAATACAAGGTCAGTTTACTTCAGCTGCCAATTCTATTAGTCAAGTAGCTGCTGCGTACGCATTGGATCATGGCATTTATCCCGAAATGTCTGAAAAATTTAATGCCAGAAGGAAGGTCTTTATTAAATTGCTTAAAGAAATCCCCGGTTTCAAGGTAAATGAACCATTAGGCGCTTTCTATCTTTTTCCTGATATTAGCTATTATTTTGGTAAATCCAATGGTGTTGATACTATTACAGACTCTGTAAGTTTTGCCGAAATATTATTAAAAAACGCATTAGTTGCAACTGTACCGGGGAAACCTTTTGGAGCACCTGATTGTTTGAGGTTTTCTTATGCTACATCAATTGAGATAATTGAAGAAGCAGCTTCAAGGGTTAAAACCTGTTTGAAAGAATTTAATATCAAAAAGCTATAAAGATGGTGGAAAAGGAAAAATCAAACACTTTATAGACATGCACTCATAATGGCTTCAAAATAGCTTTAAAATAGTTATTTAAAATATTCATATTCTCTTTTCTTGGAGTGAATATTTCAATCAGACAAGGTCTATCGTTTGATTGGTTTTCGAAGAATTTCGGTAATTGATCAATTAATTCTTTTTCATTTATCGCAGAGAAATAGTTTATGTCAAAGGCTTTTGCAATCTGCTCTACCTTTATCGAATGGTGCGCTTCAAAAAACTCTTCCAATTGTTTTGTTTTTGCAGGACCCGGTATAAACCTAAATATATTGCCCCCTTCATTGTTGAACACTATTATTTTCAAGTTTCCTTGGAGGTAATTGTTCCACAAAGCATTTGAATCATACAAAAAGGCAACGTCTCCAGTCACAAGTACTGTCATTTTATTTTGTGACAATGATGCTCCTGCTGCAGTTGAAGTACAGCCATCTATACCGGCGACACCCCTATTCGAATTGTAAATAATATCATGTCTTGAATCCATTAATTGCGCATATCTTACAGCTGTACTATTTGCCATTTGTAGGTTTACTTCTTTTGGCAAATTAGACATTATTATGCTATATGCTTTTAAATCTGACCAAGGAGCGTCTTTTAAGAAAATTTCATGTTTTGAATGTACTTCACTTTCTTGTAAAAGATAAATACTTTTAAAATTGCTTTTGCTCTCTTTTTTTCTTTTTATCATTCCCCTGAGAAATGAATTTATTTCACTTTTTATGTGTTTTGTCAATGATTTGTAAGTATCAACTATTTTATCTGATTCATCAATATCCCAATGTTCGGCTGGATTCCACTTTCTTATTAGGCTTTTGATTTTTTTTGATACGATATTACTCCCCAGAGTCAATAACAAATCCGGTTTGAATTCCTCGTTCTGTTCATTCCTGATACTCATTATAAACCTATCTATATTATTGATAAATCCGGGGGCATTTATATTGGAAGTAGTCTCTGTTATTACGATTACAGAAGGGTCATCTGATATTTGTCTAAGTAATTCTTTTAACCCATGTGTTTTTGGTAAAATACCTGTGAGGATTAATTTCTTTTTACTGTCATTCCAGATATTTGCAAGAGTGTCCAATGCCTCTTCAGACAAACTCGGTAAAGGTGAAATGTGGTTTATGATTTTAGTATTAGAATCACTAAATCTAAAATCATTTTCGTACAATGGCTCTCTCAAAGGGATATTTATGTGTACAGGTCCTAAAGGAGCTATTTGAGTTAGGTTTATAGCCTCATTGAACATTCTATTGTTGTACCAAAGTTCGTCCGGATGATTGGTCTCTTGAAATATTTCAAAGCTATGTTTTATAAAATTATTATAGATATCTGCTTGTCGCATAGTTTGTCCTTCTCCCTGATCAATCCATTCCAAAGGTCTGTCAGCAGTAATCACCAATAATGGTATTCTTTGATAATACGCTTCAGCAATGGCAGGGGCATAGTTTAGAACTGCAGATCCTGAAGTACAAGCAATGGCTACTGTCTCACCTGTCTGTTGAGCCATACCAAGTGCAAAAAATGCAGCAGACCTTTCATCATGAATAGAATAAGTGTCAAATTTCCCAAATTCATTAAAGGCTATTATTAATGGTGCATTTCTTGAACCACTGGAAAAAACTACTTTTCTAATACCTTTTTCATAAGAAATAGTTACTAAATCAACTATTGATTGCTTTGTATCCATTGTCGTTTGCTTTACTAACTGCGAAGGTAGTAAAAAGAAAATCACTATAAATATTAATTATGACTTTTTTCAAAAATCAAGCACTTTATAGACAGGTACTTTATAGTGTCTGTCCATAAAGTCATTAAAATTTAAAACCATTCTTTTTGCGATTTTTTGAATATACCCATGCGACTATAGCAAGTACAAGATAAACAGTAATAATAGCTAGCATTTGTTGCCAATTGTGTATTAATTCATAATAAAGTATAAAAATGCTACCTGTCGCTAAAGCAACTATCGCCAATGACGTTATCCAAAATGATGAATTCGTTTTTTCTTTGATATTAAAATTAATTATAGCCATTAAGAGAGAAATGATTAAAAAAGTAATACTTCCAAACTCAACTAATAATCGCAATCCTCCTGTTAAAATCAATACACTTGCCATCATCGCCATAGACACAATGGCTACAATAGGAATGTTTTTCTTTCTTTTTGACAAAAAAGTAGGAAAATAACCATCTTTGGCGATTTCTGCCATTTGCCTTGAAGAACCAAATAATGTACCGCTAATAGCACTACTTGTGGCTAATATAGCTCCTAGAATAACTAAATTGCTTCCAATATTTCCAATAGCATTTCCTGCTCCTGCAGCAAGAGCATACTCTTTATCTTTAATCATCTCTTGAATTGGAATTGCCAATAAAGCACCAATTGATATGATAATATAAATAAAAACGACTATTAAAATTGCAAAATAAATAGCTCTTGGCGTATTTTTCTCAGGACTTTTCATTTCATTAACGGCATTTATTACCAATTGAAACCCTTCATAAGCTACAAAAGTTAATGATGCTACAATTAAGATATTCATAATTCCGGATTTTTCGGCATCTAGAGTCATATTATGAAACAATGTATTTATGCTTACTGTTCCATGTTGAATAAGTACCATCGACACAACTAATAATATTATTAGCTTGGCATATACCATAACATCTTCAATCTTACCCATACCATTAACACTCCAAACATTTATCATCGTGAAAACGCCAAGAATCCCAATAGCAATAAATTTCCGAATCCAATCATCATTTGCAAAACTAGTACTACTTATGGCATAAGAAGAAAAAGTATAAGCGTAAATAGCTAAAGTACTTATATATCCGAAAATAACATACCAACCTATAACTGCTGCCGGAAAATTATCCTTTGGATAGGTTCTTTTCACAAAAGCATATGTTGCTCCCTCATCGCGATAATAGAGCCCAAGTTTTACATAAGAATATGCTGCTAAACCTGCAACAATACCTCCAATAGCTATTGCAACAGGAGTTAAAGCGCCTATTAATCCAACGGAAATCCCCAAAATGGTAAAAATCCCACCACCAACCATACCTCCAATAGCTATTGCCAAGAGTTCTTTTAAACCTAAATTCTTTTCTATTAATTTCGAAGTCATAATTAAATTTTAAAGGTTATCTTATTTCAGCTCATTATCAATTCCAATAATATTAATTATAAAGGCAACAATCAAAATAACATTTACAATATATTTTTTACCTAAAAAGTATAAATACCAAACTCAAAAAATTTTATATTCTAAAAATTTTTTAGCCTTTTTTGTTTATATTAAACAATTAAACTTTCTATTAGTTGCACAACGACCCATTTTAACAAGTCTTTCAGCATAAAGAAAATCAAATAAACCGCATACATTATGTGGTATTAATATATACAAAGGAGATTGATTTACTTTTATTTGAAAACAGCGATGTAAAATACAAAAAAACAACAAAAAAAATCACAAAGTAAAAATATAAAAAAATTGCAGAACAAAAAAGATATTTTTTATTTAAAAAAAAACCTTGAATTTATAAACAATTCTATTACTAAAAGTAAATATATTTCACGATTTTCTTCGTTCTGTTGCAGCGTACTACAATAGTTGTGCATCGTATAATTAAATGAACAGTAACTAATACCAAACCGCTACCAATATGATGATTATATAATGCTTAGTTTTCACCATCTTGATAACGGTTTGGTATAATAATCAAAACTCAAACCTATGAATTACTCAAACCAAGCTTTTCAGATTAGAAATTTTTTATTTTTATTTATCTTTGGTATTACAAACATTTTTGCACAAGAATCATATGTTAAAACGCCACCGATACCACACTGCTATGAGAAAGTTCAAATATCACTTTCAAAGGAAAGAATTATATCTTCAAACAAGGTTTTGCTTGTGGATTGTCTTTCAACAGATAATTGTGACTCATTATACTTCAAAGTCCTTAGAATAGATCAAAATTCAGAATACGATGGAGGATGTTTATCTCTAAATGGTGACGACGACCCAAGCACTGGTAAAATAGATGTTTGGTACGACGATGAAGCATGGTATTGTATTGAAGATAATGATCAAACAATATTGACAAAAGTCAGAGCATTTGATATTGATCCCGGTCAAGGCTCCATAGATCCTAATAGGATGAAAGAAGGTGGAGATTTGTATGGCAGATTTGGTGAATGCCAAACTCAAGTAATGCTTCAATGCAAATTTCCGGTTACATTAACTTGCCCGGATGTATCTGTATCTTGTAGTGAAAGTTTGAACCCTGCAATAAATCCAAACCTGAAAATAACCGTAGATGGTGGCTGCGGAGGAGAACTGACCTACAAAGACAGTAGAGAAGAACAATGTAGCAAGCAAATAATTCGAACCTGGACGCACTTCGCAGGCACTAATTATACTAAATGTACTCAGACAATCACTCTTCCTGATTCATTAGAGCCATTTGATCCTTGTACAATTATTTTGCCCGGTGATACAGTAGTAAGTTGTTCTTATGGCATTCAGGATGTGACAATGCCCCACTGGGAGGAAGGGGCTTGCAATCTAATAGAGGCAAAATTTTATGATGATACATTTACTTTTGTCGGTTCAAATTGCCAAAAAATAGTGAGAGATTGGATTATTATCGATTGGTGTACATATATGAATGATACAGGAGACCAAGAAGTAGACCCAATAAAAGGTAATAAATATGATTGTACAAAATTGATAAAAGACGGATATTACAGATATACTCAAATATTACAGATAAATGATGATATTTCGCCTACGATTATTACAGAAGACCAATGTATTGGAACATCGGATTGCTATGCTTATCCAATAGAGTTACAAGCAACAGGTATAGATAGTTGCAATTTTGAACAGAGCTTTTTTTGGAAATATCTTGTAACCAATACAGATACAGAAGATACAATACAATATTCATATAACTACAAACCGAATCCCACAACAGGAGTAAAAGGGAAAAAATCTAAAGATGATTTGATTAGTACACAAGTCGGAAAATTGGTATTATTGGGTATGCTACCTGTAGGAAACTACAAGGTAAATTGGACAGTAGGCGACAGATGTGGAAACAAAAATAGCACTGAACAATTCATAGAAATTCAAGACAAGACAGCACCAACCCTTATAATGGTGGATATAGCTACAGCTGTAATGACAAATGGCAAGGTGGAAATTAAAGCTAAAGCATTTGATAAAGGGGGATGTGCCAATGGATGTATAGCCTCATTTGATAACTGTACACCAAAAGATGGATTGTTTTTTACTTTTACTGACCATATACCTCATTTTTGGACAAATCCCATAGAATGGGCTAATCAACTTACTGAATTTGGCAAATACTTCTTTGACCCGAATACAGGTGATATTAGTACCGAAGCAAAATATTTGGTAGGAGAAGCCGATGCATGGCTAACAGAATTGAACACATCCCAACGTATTTTTCTTTGTGAAAACTATACATTTCCACATATTGATACAATAAAAGTTTATGTTTTTGATAAGTTTGACGATGCCATTGATAATTGTGATAACAACAATTTTGATTTTGCTGAAGTTAAAGTGAAATTCAAAGGATGTTTAGGTGACTCCTCCTCAACTATTCAAGGCCTGGTAAGGACACCTACCGGTATTCCGGTCGAAGGTATGGACATGGATTTGAACGACAATTACAATACCAAAACAGATAACAATGGCAATTATACAATCGATGTTGAATCTGGAAATTATACTATAAGCGGTTTTAGTTACGAAGAGCAGATAGAAGGAATAACAGAAAGGGATATTATACTTTTAGACAGATCGATGTTAGGAATTTTAGAGTTTGATAATCCATACAAAAAAATAGCTTCTTTACTAAGAAATGGCATTGATTTTAAACCACTTGATATTAATTCACTTCAGTATTTGCTTTTAAGACAAAACGTTAATATTCTTTTCAAATCATGGGTAGCTGTATCTGATAGTTTTAATTTTGGCAATCCACCTTACAATAATATTACTGGCGATTATTTACATCAAAAAGTTAGCTCTAACGGTCAACCGATTAAGGATATAAACTTTATGGCTGTAAAATTGGGGGATTTGGACTTTAGCGCATTAATGAATCCTCCTGCTAGACAAAACAGAGGTTTAACATTTCTGGCAGAAAACAAAAAATTAACAATAGGTGAGGTCATTGATATTCCTATTTATGCCAAAAATTATACCGACATCCGAGGACTTCAATTGACTATGAATACCAAAGGGATGAAAATAGTCAAAATAATTCCGGGATATATGAATATCGTCAATGATTATAATGTATTAGACAATAACCTATTGATAATATGGAAAAGTACAACTAATGATATTGATGATGATGATTTATTATTTACTCTAAGGGTAAAAGCGACAAAAAACGGAAGAGCAAAAGATTTCTTAAAATTCAATGACAATTTTCTAAGGACTGAGGCATATTTTGGCTATAATTTGGAAATAGATAGTATTCACTTAGATTATAAAACTCCTGTTTCTACTGTGGAAATTGCAAATGGATTTAATCTCTATCAAAATATTCCCAATCCATTTACAGACAAAACGACAATAGGATTTGATCTGTCAAATGAATCTAAATTCAAATTATCAATATTTGATTTAACAGGTAGAAAATTGACAGATTTTTATGGAATGGGAAAACCGGGTTATAATTCAATCACTATAGACCTAAAGAATTATAAAAACGCAATGATGATTTACAAATTAAAAACTACAAACAATACAGCAATTAAGAAAATGATAAAGCAATAATACCAATCTCAAACCAAATATGGGCATAATATAAGAACATCACGATTTTATAGATATATATAAAATCGTGATGTCAATATTTCAAAATGGTATGCCCATCAATGCACTATTATTATCTTCTTTGTTTTTGATTTTATACCGTTTTTGTAAATGTAATACAAGTACATTCCTGCATTCCAATTGGATGTTTGAACTTTCTTTGTTTTAGCTCTTAGTATATCATCAAATATCACATTTCCCAATAAATTTTTAATTATCAGCCTATCACCTGAACCTACATTGACAAATTCAATAAAATCACTCGCGGGATTAGGATTAATGCTGATATCCATTGATGAAAGGGCATTGACATCAGTATTAAAGTCTTCACCGAAACTCGTGATTTTAATATTATCAAAATAAAATCCATCACCATTGACATATTGATCTGAATTCATAACAAACTTAATATATATCGAATCCCCTGCATAGTCACTAACATCAAGGTTTACTGCTGTCCAAGCCTCTTGAGTACCATCAAAAATAGGTTCTCCCATAAGCTGATTTTCAGATCCCGACACGGTTTTTTCGCCACAAAGCGCCTTGAAATTGATTTTATCCTTAGAAGCTAATACGGCCGCCCAATCATAAGATTTCTCAATGTCCCACTTAGCTTGAAAACTTAAAAACACATTCTCTTTCTTTGGAATAAAGATTTTATTACCAAACAGCAATTCGTTCTTCAAATTGGCAGGATAATCACCGGCAGGAGAATCGGTTAGAGAAAAGCCGGGAGAAACGAAGTACTTATTTGTAATATTCCAATTTCCTCCTGTTGTATTCCATTCATCTACGTTATTACAATTTGAGATATTCTGCTCCTCGATGATTGCAAATGTTTTGACAATAGTATCTACTATATCTATCAGACCATTGTTGTATTTTATCTCAAAACTAAAAGGAGTATTGCCAACCACTCCATCTTCCAATTTAACAGGGATATTATTAACTTTTGTTTTATAAGATTCCAATTTTAACGATTCAGAATATTCCAAGACATCCGAATTAATACTCTTTATTGATAAATCAAAAGACTTTTCACTAGAGCCATAGTAAGTTATTTCTAAGGTTAAAGAGTCCTTTTTGCCGGAAAACAAATCAGAAGATATCTCTTCTATATTAATAAATGGTTCTGCAACAGCTGCTGCTTTTAGATTTAAAAATACATTTTCCTTGCACTGAGATATTATTACATTTTTGGGAGGCCAAAATCCGGCTAATCCAACTTCAGGAGTAAATGCAAAAACACCCTTTTCTCCGTACATCCAGTCATCAGAATCACCATTTGCCGTGTACCCAACAGTCTGTATTGCTAATCCGGAAGTGTAATTATTTTCACTTGTAAGCAGCTTACCAATTTTGATAAAAGCTGTAGAATCTTTCGTTTCTTTTGGTATATAACCCCACGGATGTATTAGCAAATTGCTAAAGGTATGAAAATTCAAAGCTATTTTAAAATCATAATTATCACAAAAGTATTTGACCGCTTTTGTTTCCTCTTCCGAAAATCCAGATTCTCCTCTATAAGTCTGCGAAGTTTTAACCGACGAAGAACCTTGATTATCATAGCCCCACTCGTAACCATAATTTCTATTCAGGTCGACCCCGTAAACATCATCACCCAATTCCCGTCTGTTTTTTCTCCATGCACCGCCTCCATTAGGATTTTGCTCTTGATTATAAATATAACCATCAGGATTCACACAGGGAATAAAATACATCTCTCTGTTGTTGACCAAATATGTCACCATCTCATCTTTCCCATGATTCTCAAGTAAATACCACATATAAAAAATCATCTGCATCATACTTACAGGCTCTCTGGCATGATGCAATGCCGTGTATAATACTTTTGGCTCATCTTCATCCAAGTCAGGATTATCAGATATCTTAAACCAGTATAATGGCCTTCCTTCTTGAGTCAAGAAAGTATCTATGACCTGTCTCTTTGTTATCAATTTGGGAAATAACAACTTCATGGAATCAAGGCTTGCCAACATTTCTTCTTAAGTAAGATTACCTGCCAGTGAACCAAGATGAAAATACTTGGGGATTTTATATTCTTTTTTAGGATTTTTCCAGCAATTATCATTATCTCTAGTGACAATTTCTTCATTTTTTGCCAATAAATTTTTCTGCACATCAGCAATCATGACTTTATATTCAAATCCTGCTGATTTTATTTTTTTCAACTCACTGGAAGATAATTCGCCAATAAAATACTTGCCTGGATTGAAAATTCCATGATCAACTTCAACTCCGTAAGCAACAAGTTTTTTTATAGTATTATCTCTCAAATTTATTTTAACTCTTGAATATTGAGTTTGTGCATTTGATGCAATTATTATAAATAAAAGAATAAATATAAGTATCTTTCTCATTATGAAATATTTTTATAATTAATATAGTACCCGCTATTATTAAAACCCTAAGTTTAATTTGAAGGGTGATCCACTTACTATTTGGTTATAAAAAGGAAAAACGCTACATAATTAAAGATATATTTTTTAACAAAACAGTATCTTACTCAATTTGGTAAACCGTCAAATCCCCTTTTGTAAAAACCTTGACAAATTTGTATTTTCTCTCAATGTTTTCTTTATCTTCTTTCTGAATTGCCAAAACTTTATCCCCTTTTTTTAATTTCTCCCAATCAGCAAACCTTATATTTACACCTTGTTTATTTAATATCCTGTGATAGAAGTCAATTTGAGGTCTATATCCCGTATATACAGTAGCGAATCCGTTTAAATCATTTATACCCTTAAGCCCATCTTGTAAGTACACACCCAAATCAAAAGCTCTTTTTTCGTAAACATAATCTTGTGGGCTACTGTTTTTTTTGATAATCTTCAGGTAGGGAATAGCTATTATACTTAAAATAAACAATAGAGGAAATACCTTATTTATGACTTCAATACTCACCCAATGTTTTTTGCTGATTTTAATAAATATTTCATACAATAAGACAGCTATCAACATAGCAATAAATGGAAAAGCAGGTACGTCATACCAACTCAGCTTAGTCCTTGAGAAAGAAATAATGGCAAGAAAAGGAAATACCATAGAAATTAAAAAAACTGTCAGTTTTTTTTTCTTACTGTCTTCATTCAACAAACCTATCGCTATTGCAATCGGAATAATCACATACCAAGGAATCAACCTTTTTCGGGTAAACATCTTGAAATAATATAGAAAATCATTGTTTATATTCTTTTCTGTAAAATATCTTCCTCCAATCTCATTATTGTATACGGCAGCTAGATATCCATGATTATACGCTTCACGAAGTAGATAAATACCCAAGACAGGAACAATGAAGATGACTACACCGATATAAAAATCTTTGTTTGTCAAAATAGTCAAAACTTGTTTCTTCCACAAGCTATAAAACAACAGCCCCGGTAGAAATAACAAACCGGCAATTCCCTTTGTAAACACTGAAAACATTAAAAAAATAAAAAAGAAAACTAAATATTTGTTGTTTTTGGTCTCGCTATAAACAAAAAACAGAAGCCCGCTCAAAGTTGTAAACAAGGTCAAAAGAGCGTCATAATCTCCGGTTCTAACCGAATGCAATTCAATATAACCATCAATTGACAACAAAATACATATTGCAATAAATCCAAACCAAAAAGATTTGAGATATCTTATCGAAAAGCCCAATATAACAATCATTGTAAACAAAGCTGCAATAGCCGAAGGAAGTCTAAAGGACAATACACTGATGCCAAATACATTGAACATCATGACTTGCAACCAAATCAGGAGTGGAGGTTTTGTATTCCACATATCCGGCAATCCATCAAAATAAGTAACAAAAAAGTTACCGTTTTCATGCATTTCCAAAGCATTTATCGCAAGTCTTGATTCATCCCACAGTCTAATAGGCATATAATCAAGATTCCAAAAAATGGCAAAATATACCAAAAAAGCCAATATTAAATAACCCAAATACTTCATATTACCACAAATTAAGGCAATATTCTCAAAAAAATGCAGACAATCTTTAAATTATTTACTTCTATCCTCTTTTTTGGGTCTTTTGGGACGCAATGATTTTATGATTTTTAGTTTCTTATTCAATACTTCGATAGCTTTTTCCAATTGTGGATCTATTCCTTTAGCCAATTGCGTAGGGTCTTCATTAATCTCTATGTCAGGATCAACACCGTGCCCTTCTCTAAACCATTTTCCGTCAGGATCCATCAACCTAAAAGTCGGTACAGTAATATAGCCACCATCAATCAGACGCGGAGCTCCTGATATCCCAATCAATCCACCCCAGGTTCTAGTGCCAATTAATTCTCCAAGTTTATATTTCTTGAAATAGTCAGGAAAAGCATCTCCTCCCGAACCTGCCCATCCATTGATAAGCATTACTTTTGGACCGAAATTAGCTTTTCTAGGTACTTGCCATAGTTTACCATCCCTTGGTGCGACATAGCTCAGAGCCTTTCTGTTCAAAAGCTCTATAAATCTATCAGGTATTTGGCCTCCATTGTTCCATCTTTCATCGATAATCAATGCATCTTTATTGAATTGAGCATAAAATTGCCTTGCCAACTCTCTTTGTCCATCACTTCCGGTACTTGGCACATAAATATATCCGACTCTGCCATTAGTCGCTTCTTCCACTCTTTTACGGTGTTTTTCTATCCATTCGAGATTTCTCAATCTAGCTTCATATTTTAATGTTTTCACATAAACAGTCTTAGCCTTATTTATATCTTTGTCATGTCCAAACAATATTTCAACTGTCTTTCCTGCTGTGTTTACAAAAGCTTCGTATGGGTTTTTAAACTTAGAAAGCAAATTGCCATTTACAGCAAAAATATAATCACCTTCTTCTATTCCTAATCCTGTTTGTACCAATGGAGATTTTATTTCTGTTTCCCAAATTGCCGGTCTTATTATATGAGTTATTTTGTACAAATCACCATCTTTAGCCCAGTTTATCCCAAGGTAGCCAACATTCTTTCTACTTGATCTTTCTACATCTCCACCTCCTTTATATGTATGAGAAGCATTCATTTCTCCTAGCAATTGACCTATGACAAAATTAACATCCCATCTAGATACACATTGATCAATAAGCTTTGAATATCTTTTCTTCATTTTATTCCAATCAACCCCATGCATATCTTTATCGTAGAAAAAATCCCTTTCCAACCTCCATACTTCTGTAAATAGTTGATGCCATTCAGCTCTTGGGTTTATTTCCATGTTTAGATTTTCAAATGAGATATGTTTTTCCATTTTTTGATTAGCAGCAGGTTTCACAAAGCCCAAATATTTACCTTTTATTAGCATAATTGATTTATCGTCAGCTGTAATTTCATAAGCACGAACATCCTCAATGATTTTTTTATCTTCTCGCTTTTTAAAATCATAATAATTCAAAGAAGATTTTCCGTTTCTCGTACCGGAATTTGGATATTTTAAAAATATAAGTTTGCCTTTAACCGTTGATATAGAACCAATATTACCTTTTTTTATCGGCAATATTTCTATTCTTTCCTCTATTCCCGCAAAATCAATTTTTATGTCTTCTGATTTTGAGGAATCCTTTTTTTCTTCTTTACCTTTCTTTGCACCCTTATCTTCACTCTCTTTTTTATCAATTTTTATGGCGACAGTATCATTTCTTTCAGACAATAAGGAAGGTATATCCGGACGCAATGTTGTATATCCTATTGATGAACCATTTGAATAAATCCAAGTCGCATCATAGTCAGAGTAAATAGATGAAAAATCCCTTGTAGTAATGAAAAATATATACTTACCTGATTTATCAAAAACAGGTGATGAGTCATCATAAAAACCGGAAGTCAACTTTGTATTGTTTTTAGTATCAATATTATAAACATAAATAGATGAATTGTCATTATCACCTGCTTTGGAATATGTAATCCATTTGCTATCATTGGACCAATCTACATCAAAATTGTTCATTCTCCAATGTGCACCGTCGATTTTATTAATTTTATCCATTTTGCCGGTTTCCATGTCAATGACGAAAAAATATCCTTCTTGATTAATAAAAACAGCTTTTTTGCTATCCGGAGACCACATTAATTTATATCTATAACCTGACTTAAACTTTGTTAATATTTTTTCTTCAAGAGTTTTTGTATCCTTAATGACCAATTGGTATTCCCCTGATGTGTCACTCCAGTAAGCAATCTTTTTACCATTTGGCGACCAAACAGGAAACCTCTCTGCTGAAGCCGAAGAATTGGATATATTTTTTGTTACACCATACTCTTTGGGTACTGAAAATATCTCTCCCCTAGCTTCAACCAAAATCCTGTTTCCATCAGGTGAAGGAGTAAAATTTGAAAGGTAATTTTTTACATTTTTCATATGAGGTTTTAGAGAAACAAAATCACTAACAATTTCAATATTTACATCCTTGTATTTTTCAGTATTTAGATTCATCAAATACAATTTTCCTCCTGCCTCAAACACTATGTCGTCCGGACCTTGAGAGGGAAAACTGATATCGAATTTTTTAAATCTTGTTATTTGTCGGTTTTTACCGGTTTTTGTATCATATACCCAAATATTATTCCTTTTGTTCTTACCATTGTCGGACATATAATAAATCTTGTCTCCGTGCCACATCGGTAATTCATCATTGGCATCATTGTTCGTTATGTTTTTTGAATCGTAAGTTTTTAGGTCAAAGATATAGATGTCAGGGGCTGTACCTCCTCTATACCTTTTCCAATTTCTATAAACTCGGCTTTTGTCCGTAAATGCTATTCTTTTCATGTCTTTCGAAAACGAACCCCTTTCTGCCATTTCCATTGGTAATTTTTCAGGCAATCCACCCTCTATGTCAATTTTATAAAATTGATTAAATCTTTGTTTGCCACTTTCTCTTCTACTTGAAAATAGAAGGTGCTTTCCATCGGGATACCAGTCAATCAGATTTTCACTCATACTATGTGCTGTCACCTTATGGGGAATTCCTCCCGTGATAGGTATGGTATAGATATCATAAGTCCCGTCATAATTTGCATTAAACGCAATTTTACTTCCATCAGGAGAAAACTTTGCAAACACCTCTCTACCTGTAGGAGAAGTGATTTTCCTTGCCAAACCTCCCTCTTTTTTCACAAGCCATATATCATTACCATAAGTAAAAACAATATTATCTTTTGACACATCAGGATACTGTACCATTTTAGCACTAAATTGGGAATAAAGACTAGAAACAAATGCAAACATTAAAAAAGTAAATATTTTTTTCATTATAAAAATTTTGTTAGTATAAATGTTAATAAAAGTTAAAACTAGTTATTAGTTGCTTTTATTTTAATTTTTATAGATAAGTAAGCGATATTTATAGATGAAATAACACAAATAACTGTATACTTTATTAAGAATATTTAGAGTCTGTTTATAAAATCATTAAAATTTCAAAAATAATCTTTTTGCGATATTTTCACTTTTATCAAATATGAAATAAATTATCAACTCTGATAAACAAGATGAGAAGATATTTATTAGTTTTGTGATATTTAATATTACATTCACTATTTAATAATATATCATGACTGAAAATACAACCATCGTTTTACATTCTTATCCTCAAGATAAATTCATCCACAAAACAGTATTGTCGATTGCAAATCAAACCAATAAAAATTTCAATGTTGTTTTTATAGGAGATTTAAAAAGTGATATTGCAGATTTGTTATCTAAAGAGAATATCGACTTCGAATGGGTTACAGATGTGGACAAATTTTATGCGGAAATGCTAAATGAGTCTATAGAACAGTATTTCAATGAATTTATTCTTTATATAGACAACATGAATTATCCTGTTATATTAAAGGAAGCTGCTCTTGAAGCTTTTTTGATAGCAGCACAAAGAAATCCAAGTGGAGGACTTTTTTATACAGACTACGATTTGAAAAAAGGCGATGAAACAAAAGAGGTTCATCTTTTGAATCACCATATAGGAAGAGTGAGAGATAATCAAGATTATGGAAAAGTATTTTTCCTGCGAAGAGAAGCTATTGACCGTATTGGTGGTCTTGACCAAGCACTTAAACACAAGGTAAAATATGACATTAGATTGAAGATCTCTGAAATATTTAGCCTTATTAGGATTTCAAACAAGTACAGCGGGTCATTTTATACGGTGATATCAGAGGGCAATACTACTAATGTATTTGACTATTTGCTGTCAGACAAAGATGTTCAACTTGAAGCAGAAGAAGTGCTAACCAATCATTTGAAAAGGATAAATGCCTATATCAGACCGGAGGTGTTTATTGATTCTTCCAATATTTTTGAAGGAGAATATGATTTAGAGGCTTCAGTAATTATCCCTGTCGGTCATAGGCCTGAGTTTATTGGTACGGCGATAGAGTCTATTCAGGCACAAACAATAAGTGATATCGAAGCAATAATCGTAGTGAATGGAGGAAAGAACGATCCAACGGCTGATGCAGTAAGAAAATACATGAAAGGAGGTGAGCTCTATGACTCAACAAAACCTGAAATAAGATTGATAGTAATAGATATCAACAATATTGGTCTGTGTTTGAATATCGGAGTCAATAACGCCAAAGGCAAATACTATATACAGCTAGATTCTGATGACAGACTAAAACCTGATGCTGTAGAAAAAGTACTCAATGCATTTGGGAAAGACCATAATATAGGTATGGTGATTGGCTCATATGAAGTGTGGGAAAAACTAGATAATGGTGCTATGAAAAGAATGGAAGATATTGCGGTAGTAACTCATGATGAATGGACTGATGACAATGGAAGAAACAATTTATTGCGTATAAATGGTGCAGGAGCTCCAAGGTGTATTCCAATCGACGTAATAAAAGAAATGGGATATTTTTCAATAAATGATGATGCTTATGCAAGAAATTATGGGGAGGATTATGAGATGGTACTAAAAATATCCGAATATCATAGAATCGGAAGGATATACGATCCTATTTATGAAGTTGTAAGACATTCAGGGGGTACAGATCATTCAATTAGTGAAGATTTGATATCAAGAAATGATGAAGCTAAAGACGATATGCGCAAGCATGCGATATTAAGAAGGATTGCGTTTAATAATAAATAGAGATTTTATGAAAGGTATATTGCTTTTGGGTATAGATGGCGGTGCTACTAAAATAAGTGGTTGGATAATAGATGTAAGAGATATTGGGTTTAGTTTGACAAATAAAAATGTACAGAGGAAATATAGCGAGTATATTGAATATTTGGGAGGGTTCACACCTGTCGATATACATACACAGCTCAAGGAAATGAATAATGACATCAGACTAACTCCAGAAGAGAAAACTCAAGGCTCTTGTTATATAAATGCAGCGACTGATGTTATTCTTGAGCTATCAAAACAAAATCCTGATAAGAAATTACTGATAGGTTTTGGAATGCCCGGACTCAAAACAGCTGATAAAAAAGGAATTTGTGCTTTGGCCAATGGACCGAGGATGCCTCAATTCGTAAAAAAAGTTGAAGCAAATTTGAGGGCTGCTTCTGTTGATTTCTTTTCGATCTATCATCTGGGGAGCGATGCTGATTATTGTGGGATAGGAGAAGAATATGACATTGACGGATCATTCCGAAATGTAAATAATGCATACTATCTGGGAGGAGGAACAGGTGTAGCTGATGCAATGAAACTTGAGGGGAAACTGATTACCTTTGACAATATGAAACCATGGATAGCAAAAGCATGGGAGATGAAGGCGGATAACGGACTATCACTTGAAAGATATGCTTCCGCAGGTGGAATTCAATATATATATAGCTTGAAATCAGGTATTTCATTAAAAGAGATAAATGAAACCGGTACTTATCCTCCTCAAATATTAACAAAAGCAGTAAGTGGTGAGCAAGCTGCAATAAACACTATAAACGATGTCGCAGAGAATATAGCAAAATTGTTGTTTGAACGAATATCAACCCTGTATTTCGGATATGAAGGGATGTTTGAATTTGTAAATAAAAAGAAACCGGTTTTGGATAAAGAGCATCCTTTTAAGAAAACTTTATTGGATAAGATTGTAATAGGACAAAGATTAGGAAATCTCTTGGAGGAATCCAAATCGACACCTATACTATGGAATGATATTTTGATAAAACTTAAAGAACTAGTATCTAAAGTAAATAATAGAGAGTTTGTCAATCACTATATGTCATCAGGTGAATTCAATTCAGAAATAATACAAATTTCCAGTTTGAGGGAAGCGCCTGTTATTGGTGCCGGAGTAGATGCATATTTTTCATATAAAAATATATAGAAATGCTCAAACCCGATTATATACCTGACACAGAACCTACGATAAGAGTGGGAATAATCTTGCCTGAAGATAAGCAAGAAACTATTATAATTGATTCTACAAATTCAAAAAACATCAAAGTATTATTCGATAGGAATAAGGTCGAGATAAAACATAAATTAATTGTTTTTGAAGTAAAAAACAATAAAGTTTTTTACAATGGAATGTACACAGAATTGGTGGAAATATATCAAGATAGTGAGCCTGATTTCATTACAATCAAAAGTGTTGTTGCAGGGAGAGGGTTTCATTGGGTCAAACATATTGAAGTAAAGCTGTCATTCAAAATAGAAATAAGAGTAGAAGAAAATGGCTTTATCATGATTAATGAAATGCCAATGGAGCAATACTTGGCTTGTGTCGCTACTTCGGAGATGAGTGCTGAATGTCCTGTAAGCTATATTGAAGCTCAAACCATTGTTGCACGATCATGGATGCTTGCAAATATTGAACAAAAGCATGTTCACCTTGGCTTTGATGTTTGCAATGATGATTGTTGTCAAAGATTTCAAGGAGTAAATCACTTGTCCGAGTATTCAAAAAAAGCAACAGAAAATACAAGAGGACAAGTTTTATTGCATCAGGGAAAAATAGTCGATGCCAGATATTCGAAGTCTTGTGGAGGAATAATGGAAAAATTTGAAAACCTTTGGGAAAATAAGCCAAAAGCTTATATGCAAAATAAATCTGATGCACCTGAGGCATTTGATATCGATCTTACTCAAGAAAGTCAAATGAATAAATGGGTACACAGTAGTCCCAAATCATTTTGTAGCCCCTACTATATCAAAGAAGATGATTTGCATAAATATCTTGGGAATGTAGATGAAGTAGGAAGCTATTTTAGATGGAAAATTCAAACAACTCAAGAGGAATTAGTGGACAATATTCGAGACAAACTCAATTTAGACATTAATTTTGTAAACTCACTGACTCCGACCAAAAGAGCAGGAAGTGGAAGAATATTAGAATTATTGATAGAATACATCGATTCCAAAGGATTAGAGAATTCTATTACTATTTTCAAAGATTATGAAGTGAGGCGAATATTGCACAAAATGTTTTTGTATAGTTCTGCACTAGTGATAGAAAGTGTCTCAATATCAAATTCACCATTTCCTGATAGATTTATATTTTATGGAGCAGGATGGGGGCATGGTGCAGGTATGTGCCAAATTGGAGGTATTGGAATGGCGCTTGCCGGATATTCCACTACCTCTATTGTAGAACATTATTATCCAAGTGCTCATATAAAACAAATATATAAATAAAATACACCAAGTTCAGAACAACTGAACCGTAGGGAATTAAGATGACCCCAATTTGTAAAATAATATCAAATCTGTGTCTGGGAACTTGGTTTTAGTTTGGTTTAGCACATCACATAATTTTTCTATTACAACATCATCTTTCCAATGTGTGAGACGATGAATATTAACATTCAATATTTTGTTTGATATTTTTTCATCTTGTGGTAAAGATAAGGTTTTTCTTTTTTTAATGGAAAGGGTCTTCTATTGAAAATAAAAATTTATTTAATACGACCTGCAAGCGAGGAAACCCGACGAACGCCGCTTCTCTGCTTATATCATAGAGCTCCTTAGCGCAGCGATATATCTAAACAATTCATACAATCCCGATTACTATCGGGGGAGCATACAATACTATTTTATTACTTATCTCCATAATAACCATAAGCACTAAGTACTACAACTGTTATTATTTCTTCATTGATCGAGTAAATTATACGATGTTTTTTGTTGATTCTTCTGGAATAATAACCTTGAAAATCATGTTTTAATTTTTCAGGCTGACCAGTTCCAACTAATGGATGTTCTGCAAGCTCTTTTAAAAGCTTTCGTATCTTTTTAAGTATCTTTTGATCTCCTGAATTTTTATGCTGTTCTATATCTGATAAAGCAATGTATGTGAACTCTATTATATAGCTCATAAACCTAACAGATCGTTTATTTCTTTAGTACTTGCCACTCTTGTCAGTTTCCCTTGTTCCGCTTGCAAGATACTTTGTTTAATTCGTTGAACCATTTCAGCATTAAAATACAAATCATCCTCACTAACTGGAGTTAAAGCATATGATTTGTCTTTCCCTCTTTGAACAATAATATGCTCTCCGTTATCTACTTTTTCAAAGTATTTTCTCTGATTTTGTCTAAATTCTCTACTACTTATTACTAACATACAATTTGATTTATGTGTACCATTATGGTAATAACGTTTTAGTTCTAATAATTGTTTCATTTTTCCTATCATTTAAACGGATGATGTAAATTTATCTGCTCTCTTAGATTTTCAAGGTCTGCTTGTAACGATAGCTTCTCCCGACTTAGTCAATACCTTCTCTCCAACTTCAAGCTCTCCTGCTAACTTCCAATCACCTGCCGTAACTGAAAATATAGGATGCTGATAAGTAACTCCAAGAGTTTCACCATTATCAAACCTTATCTTCCAAACGTCCGATGCTTTATGAATAAATAAAGCCGTCACAGGCTTGTAAGTATAGTCTCCCTCAGGCTCTGCTTCCGGTTTCTTCTGCGGAAGTATATGCTTAATCGAAGTAATGCGGAACGGGCCTTCGATTCCTTGTTCCGGAAGATTCATATGCACCACAGCACCTACATAATATCCTTTCTTTTTTATCCAGTCAGTAT
>Ga0256833_1000484_pt1 | contig 31379 bp, 25 predicted proteins | sample 356284metaG_FD_190535 | JGI IMG/M metagenome (GOLD analysis project Ga0256833, IMG submission 190535) | Hydrothermal vent microbial communities from Mid Atlantic Ridge, Atlantic Ocean - 356-284 | ecosystem: Environmental > Aquatic > Marine > Hydrothermal vents | place: Atlantic Ocean: Mid... | reverse complement strand
GCAGTTGTAAAATGTTCAATCGGTTGCTCCTCATTGCTCTCAAGATGGTTGGCAGGAGCGCAACCGATCAAAACCAGTAATAACAGAAACGAACCTAAAGAAAGAAACTTCTTCATAAATCCTCCCACGCATTTCTTTTAATCAGGGAAATTGTATGGTTAAAAATTTTCCACCTCCCAATAGTATTCAGATTGTTGTTTTAATTGTACAGAAAATGGTTTTCTAAATCAACATATTTTTATGAAAATATTTGACATATTTTTAAAAATCCAAATACCAGAAGTTAAATAATGTGACCCACAGCGGAAAAACAACCTCATTTTTTATCTTTCGATTATGAATGTAACAGGTCCATCATTTTCAATTAACACATTCATGTGGGATTTAAATTGACCTTCCTTTACATTAATGTTCAAGGTTTTTAAAGCATTAACCAATTTTTCAAAAAGGACTTTTGCTTCATCAGGGTTAAGGGAGTTGTCAAAAGATGGCCTTCTTCCCTTTTTAATTGAGGCTGCAAGGGTAAAGTTTGAAATAACAAGCAATTCCCCATTTATGTCTTTTAAAGACAGATTCATCTTCCCATTTGCATCTTCAAAAATTCGCAGATTAACTATTTTGTTTGCAATAAACATTATCTCCTGTTCAACATCTAAATGGTCATCTGACTTTTCAAATCCAGCAAGAAGCACTATTCCCTTCCCAATAGAGGAATAAATTGTGTTGTTTATAACCACAGAGGCTTTTTTTACTCTTTGAATGACTAACTTCATGGTTAACCTTATGTAAATATCATTCCAAGGTAAGCAACAACTTCGTTAAAATCTCCTGTGACCACACCTGAATTGGTGTATTCAATCACTTCTCCTTTGTTTGCACCATTCATTTTCCCGCATTTGACCGCAACATAAGCTGCATATATGCCACACATGGAGATATCATATCTGTTTACCAGTTCAAAGGCAAGGTCAACATTCAATTGTTCAAGAGCCTCAATAACCATTCCATCATACTTTGAAGCATAATCGGCAGGGACATAGTGGCTCATGTCTGAACTTGCAAGGTATAAAATATCAATGCCTGAAGTTTGCCTGAAAATATGGGACGAAAACTTATTTAAAATATCCCTGTCACCTGTGCCAATAGAAACAGGAACCATTTTTACCTCTGGATGCAACATTTTCAGGATCGGTAGTTGAACCTCAAGTGAATGTTCGTACATGTGTGCAAGGGAATCAAACCTGGCATGTTCAAATGCCTCAATCTTTTCACCTAATTCCATATCAACTTCAACAGGACCAAATGGGGTCTCCCACTTTTTATCGGGGGATATGGATATAGGATAACCAAGTCCCCTGTGGTTTGGGCAGAATATTATCACTGTGTTGGGTATGTTTATTGAACATAATGTTTTAAAGGCTGTTTTACCAGAATAAATATAGCCTGCGTGGGGAACTATGGCTGCATGTGCATTCCTCTTTTTCAGACACTTCACATTTTTAAAAAAGTTAATTATTTCGTTTTTGTTTGAGGGGTAGAAACTTCCTTTAAAAACAGCCTTTCTCACAGTTTCCCTCCCTTATTCAGACTTCAAACAAACCCCTTGCATACTCTTCAGGGTCAAAGGGTATTAGATCATCTTCTTTTTCGCCCACCCCAACAAAAGCAACAGGAACATTCAATTGTCTAACAATCGGTAAGATAATTCCGCCTTTTGCTGTCCCATCAAGTTTGGTCAGTATTATGTCAGTAATGCCCGTAATCTTTTGAAATTCTTTTGCCTGATTAAGTGCATTTTGACCATTTGTTGCATCCAGCACAAGAACAACCCTTTGAGGTGCATCAGTAATTACTTTTGATATCACTCTTTTCATTTTCTCAAGTTGTTTCATCAAATTCTCTTTTGTATGGAGCCTTCCTGCCGTGTCAATTATGGCAACATCAATTCCTCTCGACACCGCTGCTTTCACAGTGTCAAAAGCAACAGCAGATGGATCCGAACCTTCTTTGTGTTTCACCAGATCACAATTGACTTTTTTTGCCCAGATCTCAAGTTGCTCTATTGCGGCAGCCCTGAATGTATCCGCAGCACCAAGAATAACAGTTTTTCCCATTTTAATGTATTTTTTAGCAAGTTTTCCTATTGTTGTTGTCTTTCCGACTCCGTTAACTCCCACAACCAGTACAACAAGTGGTTTTCTGTTGTCCTCAAGCAAATGGCTTCGCTCCGACACGGACAGCATGTCAACGACCTGACCTTTTAAAGCATTTAAAACCGCTTGAAGATCCTTTAACTGCCTTCTTGACACTTTCTCAACAATCGACTCAATTAACTCCTCTGTTGCTTCAACTCCAACATCAGCCTCCAATAAAACCTCTTCCAGCACTTCTTCTATTGAATCATCAATTTCCTTTTCCCCGAGTAAAGCAGTTGCAAGTCCCTCCGCTATTCTGTTTTGAGTTTTTTTTAACCCTTTTTTAAATTTATCCAGAAAACCCATTTAAAAAAATTCCTCCTCAACCTGTTCAATTATGTCTTCAGCGTGAAGCCTTGCATATCCTTTAAATGCAGTCCCCTCAAAGATTATCAAGAGAACAAGATTCTCTTTCAGCCTTTTCGTGAAAGCAGAGTATCTGTCATTGTAAAAAAACATCTCTTCAGGGTTTTTTGAGTTTATTGTTTTTGCCATGGTATGTACAATGTGGGCAGAAAAAAGCCTTACATCATCGTCTGAAATGCTGTCTTTGTTGAAAGAATAAAGTATTATTTCACCTTCATCATCAACAAGTGAAACAGCAATTGCATTTTTGATCTTTTTTAAAAAATAATCGAACCTATCCTGAATTTTCATTTTTCACCCCTAATTTTCTTCTAAATTTATAAGTTTTTTTAACTTTTCCATTTCAGCCCTTACCTCCTCAGATGGATAAAGAAGTGATAATTTTGCAAGAATTCTCTTTGCTTCATCATAGTTGTTTAGCATATAATTTGCCTTTGCCTCAAGAAGTAACAGAACTTCATTGTTGGGAAATTGCTTTTCAGCCTTTTTTACTGCAGACAGGCAATCTGCATATCTGCCCCTTTTATAGTACAACTGAGCAAGGGGTATATACGCTCTGTAAAAATCTTTTTTTAACGATACTGCCTGCTCGAAGGCAACTATTGCCTCTTCATACTTTTTTTGCCTTTCCTTTAATAACCCGATGTTGAAATAAACGAAATAGGGGGTCGGATATGTTTTGTCTTTCAAAACTTTGCCATACTCCTGAAGTGCTTTATCGTAATCTCCAAGTTCCGTGTATATTGCACCGAGAGTATTGTGTATGTCAGTCAAGTCGGGGTTGAGTTCAAGAGCTTTATTAAGGGCATCTATTGCATCCTCGTATTCTCCCATAGCCGATAGTGCAAGACCGAGGGCATTCCAGTATTGAGCGTTTTTAGGCTCTTTTTTTATGGCACTTTGAAGAAAATTAACTGCCATTGAGTATTCTTTCTTTTTTAAAAGCAATACCCCCTTTTGATAATCAATGTAAGCCTCTCTATAATCCGGGTTTGATTCTTTCAATTGCCTGAGTGTCTCGGGTTTTTTTTCGGCACATGAAATGCTCAAAAGTATTAAACACCCAAAAATTATGAAAAGTATTTTCCTCATTTTTTATCTCCCTCATTTTCTTTTTTATTATTTATTTGCCTGCTGGCAATGTTATCCTGAGTCTTTTCCAGAACCTTTTTAAACTCTCCTTTATTAAAGGCCTCTATAAAAGCATAGACCACTCTTCTGTCGTACCTTATTCCAGCAAAATCCTTTATCCTGTCCCTTACGAACTCAGGCTCCATGGGCTCCTGATATGGTCTTTTTGTTGTCATTGCATCAAAGGTATCTGCAACGGCAATTATCCTTGCCAGGAAGGGTATTTGCTCACCTTTTAATCCATCAGGATAGCCTGAACCATCCCACTTTTCATGGTGATATTTAACCCCTTTGTTAATCTCCTTTAATTCTTTAATGGGAGCAAGAATATTGTAGCCAATTACAGGATGCTTCTTCATCTCTTCAAACTCTTCTGCAGTAAGTATTCCAGGCTTTCTCAAAATCTTATCATCAACACCAATCTTGCCTATGTCGTGCAACAGACCTGCAACTTTAACCCTTTCAAGTTCTATGGCATTAAGCCCTAAATATCTGCCGATTATAACAGAGTATTGGGTAACCCTGTCGGAATGTCCCCTTGTGTATTCGTCTTTTGCATCTATTGCTGCTGCTAAAGCAGAAATTGTGGAGATAAATAATCGTTTGTTGTATCTGATAAGGGCTTCAAGCCTTTTTATGTAATTTTCAATTTCTTCAACTGTAAAGTTTATCCTCCTTGCAAGGACGGTTATTTCGTTAGATCCGACAACATTTGCCCTTACCTTGAAATTTCTTTTTGAGATCTTTTCGGTGACATTAATAAGATCATTTATAGGCTCATGAAATGCATTCGAAAGAAATATGCTTAATATAGATGCAAAAATTATGGCAAGAATTCCAAAAGTAATTGTCTGGGTTTTCATTTTTTTTACATACATGTAGGCTATTTTTTCTGGTATGTATGTTATAACACTCATGTCAAAACCAGGTACAAAACTTGATGATGCAATTATTTTTTCCCCCTGAAATTGGTCAAAAACAAGCCCTCTTCCCGAAGGTAAATTTTTTACAGAAAATTTGTTCCCCACAAGGGTATTGTCTTTTGCCCCTATAATATTGCCTTTGTTATCAATGATTAAAAAGTTATACCCATAGGGCAATTTAACCTTTAAACTTGAAAAAACATTATCCATATTTACTGCCATCGCAATTACACCGTGACTATCATTTACATTTACCGGGTAAACAAAGAACAGATAATACTTAAAAAACCTGCTGAGGTAAACTGGTGGGGATTTTATCTCACTGTTTTCATGCAGACAATTTATTATGTAAAGATCAAGTTTGCGGTCAAGCTCCTTTTTAGTGTAGAAATCGGTATTTAAAGCAAAAGCACTGTCCCCATTTGAATCTTTGATCAAAATATAATCAATTTCCGGGGTCTTTTCAAGGAAATCAACGAGGGTTTTCCTCTGATCAAGAAGATTAATTATTTCAGGTAAACTCCTGTCAATTGAATTGAAGAGAATGGTTGTTTTGACAGATTCAACTTTGCTCTCCATTATTTCCAAAAACTTTTCTGTTTGTGTTGCAATTAAACTTGAAACTGTTGCATGAGTTTGTTCCTGATTTTTGAGAATGTTCTGCTCTGCAATTCTAATAAGAATAAAGTCCGAAATTATCAATGGAAAAACCGCAAGAAGAATTGAAATAAAAAGAAGCACTCTTTTTATTGAGAAGGTTAAAAAGAGTTTTTTCAAAAATCCTGATTTAAAAAAGGTTTCGAATTTCTTAAAATCAAATAAGTTTCCTTTACTTTTGTTCATTCCACAACACCCTGTAAATCTTTATGGGGTTTCCAATTCCCTTTAAATTCTTTTCTCCAAGATGTTCAACCTTAAACTTGTCCTTTATCAAATTATAGCAATTCTCACCAATGATTATCTCATCAGGACCGCACACAGATGATTCAAGCCTTGAGGCTATGTTAACGGTGTCTCCCAGAACCGTGTAATCCAGCCTTTTATAAGATCCCACATCCCCAGCAAATACTCTCCCTGAGTTTATGCCTATTTTAACCTTTAATCTGTAGCTGTTTTTATTAAAGTCACTTAACATCTTTTGCATATCAATGGCAGCCTTCACAGCCCTTTCAGCATGATCTTTCATCCTATTTGGTGCACCAAATACCCCCATAACGCAGTCGCCTATAAATTTATCGAGGGTTCCTTCATATTTAAAAACAATGTCTGTCATTTTTGAAAAAAAATCGTTTAACATTGCTGCAATCTCTGTAGGTGAGAGTTTTCTTGAAAGGGATGTAAAATCCACTATATCTGCAAAAAGTATGGTTGCCTCCGTTTCTTCCATGTTTAACAAACCTTCGGAAGTTTCCTCAATGAGTTTTGAAACAATGGAGGGGGAATGGTATCTTGAAAGCCTTTCCCGGATCTTCAATTGCTTTTTCATTTCATTGAACAACCTCACCTGTTCAATACCAATGGCTGCAAATGTTGCAAGTACAGATAAAACCTTTAAATCCTCCTGAGTGTAAAGTTTTTCTTTCATCAAAGCATCAAGGTATATAACCCCAATTGTTTTGTTTTTATCCCACATTGGAACGCATAAAGCAGAGCGTATTCCCTGTATCATTACGCTCTCTCTTCCGCTGAATCTTGGATCAACCATTGCATTTGTTGTGAGTATCCCCACCCTATCGTAGAAAGCCTTTCTCGTTATTGTTGAGGAAAACAATTTTTCCGGATCCTTTTCTCCTCTATCTTCGGTTTTTATACCGTATGGAACAAGGGTTTTCTCATTTTCATCAAAAAGAAGCAAGATTCCCCTTGAAAAGCTCAATCTTTCACCAATTATGTCAAGCAATTTACTGCAAATAGCCTTTAGGTCAGTCTCATAGATCAAAAGTTTGCCTATCTCAGCAAAAACATCTATAAGGTCTTTTTTTGAGTGTGTTAGTTCATCTATGTCTTTTACAAATGAACTATCATCAAAAACCTTTTCTGCTTCTTCTTTTTCAATTTTTATTTTAAGAATGAAAGGACCAATTGCAAGTTTTGTTTCCTTTCCAAGCTTTAATTCATCAATCTTTACTCCATTGTGGTATATACCGTTTTTGCTTTCAAGATCCTTAATGTAAAATTCCCCGTCCTTTTTTTCAATAATTGCATGTCTTCTTGATACATCAGGAGAGGTAAGTACAAGATCACAATCGTGGCTTCTTCCAATCAAAACCCTGTGGTCTGCAAACTCTTTAACCTCAATTGTTATGCCGTTGTCCATCTCTATTTGTATCATCTTGATTTATAGTTTACCACATTTAAATATGTTTTACACAAGTGCTTTGCCAAACCTTTTCTCCCACTTTTTAGAGTTTTTAAACTCAACTTTTCCAGAATATACACACTCTTTTGCAATATTCCTGGCAGATTCAAGCAATTGAGAATCCACAAAAATATCGGCAATTCTAAAATCCGGCAATCCTGATTGTTTTGTGCCAAGAAACTCACCAGGCCCCCTTATTTTCAGATCCTGCTCTGCAATCCTAAATCCATCTGTTGTTTTGGCCATAATCTTAATCCTTTTGTATGAGTTTTCCCCTAACCTTTCAACAATTAAAAAGCAATAAGCCTGCTCGTTGCCCCTTCCTATCCTGCCCCTTAATTGATGCAGTTGAGATAAACCAAATCTTTCAGCGTTTTCTATAACCATTATATTTGCGTTTGGAACATCAACGCCAACTTCTATAACTGTGGTTGAAAAAAGAACATCAATCTCTCCATTTTTAAACCTTTCCATGGTTTTTTCTTTTTCATCTGCCTTCATTTTACCGTGAATCATGGCTGTTTTGAGGTCTTTGAAGAAGGTGGATGAGAGATCTCTGAATTTTTCCGTTGCAGAAGATAATTCAAGTGAATTTGAAGGGTCAATAAGCGGATAGACAAAGTAACTCTGTACCCCTCTTAGTGTTGCCATTTTGTGAACGAATTGATAGACCTCGTAATCGTTTTCTCTTTTTTTTATTATGGTTTTTACCTCTTTCCTTCCAGGAGGTCTGGAGCGAATTGCATCGTAATCATAATGGCCGTAAAGTGTCATGGCAAGCGTTCTTGGAATTGGAGTTGCCGTTAAGGAGAGAATATGCGGGTTGTTACCCTTTTTAACGATGGCCTGCCTTTGCTCAACTCCAAATCTATGTTGTTCATCAATTATAACAAATTGAAGGTTGTTGAATTTTACCTCAGGTTGTATAAGTGCATGGGTTCCAACGATGAATTTTATTAAGCCACTTTCAAGCCCGGTATATATTTTTGCCTTTTCCCTTTGAGGAGTACTCCCGGTCAGTAAAAAGACTGGTACGCCAACTTTTTGCATTATAGTGTTAATGGTACTAAAGTGCTGTCTGGCAAGTATTTCTGTTGGAGCAATTAGAGCAACCTGATATCCTTTTTTTAACAATGGATAGGCTGCAAGAATGGATACAACCGTTTTCCCTGAACCTACATCGCCCTGTATTAGCCTGACAAGCCGCTCCCCTTTTTTATAGACATCAAAAATGCCCTTTAATACCCTTTCCTGTTCTTCAGTTAATTTAAACGGAAGTATGGAAACCATTTCCATAAATGTTTTTGTATCGATAAAAATTGCCTCCTTCTTTACACTATCTTCCCTTTTGTGAAGGGCAAAAGCCCCAAGAAAAAACTCAAAAAATTCGTCAAAAATCAAAGCCTTTAAATATGGGGATTCCCTTTTTTCAATCTCTTTTATCTCTTGTGAAGATTGTGGAAAGTGAATTTTTCTGAAGCATTCTATTTTGTCAGGGAAAGAAAACCTTTCTCTGATATGTTCGGGGAAGGAAAAATCAACCATAACAACATTCGAAATAATATGCGCTATCAGTTTCTGAATAAAAGTGTTTGAAATTCCCCTGATCTGGGGATATACAGGCTCAATTGATTGTTTAAAATCAAGCATTGAGATGGGGTCAAGCACCTTGATCACAGGTTGAACCATGGTAAATTCACCGTCTCTCCAGTCTGGTTTTCCAAAAACGATCAATTCGTTACCAGTTTTTAACATTGGCATAAGGTAAGGCTGATTAAACCAGATAAGTTTAATGTTTCCTGTATCATCAGAAGCAATTGCCTCAACAAGAGGCCAGCCTCTTTTAAAGCTTCTCTTCAGTCTTTTCGATTTTACAATTACCTTTAATGCAACTGGTTCACCTGTGGTTGTATCGCTTATTTTTTTAATTAATGAAAAATCATAATACTTTACAGGGAAAAAATACAGTATGTCTTCAACTGTTTTCAATCCTTTTGACTTTAACTTCTTGATGGTTGCCGTTCCAAGGCCCTTAAATTTTATTGCCTCAACAGGTGAACTTAAAAACATTTTTTAAAAAAGAATTGTTTTAATACCAAGAATAATAAGAACCAGACCACCAAACAGTTTGGAAAAACCATCGATTCTTACCTTTATCCTTTCAGCAAACTCAAGTGCTAAAAAAGAGACAAAGCCTGTTATAACACCTGCCAAAATGGACAGACCCCATATAGATTTTTTTATCAATGCAAAGGAAATCCCTACAGATAAGGCATCAATGCTTACTCCAGACGAAAAAAGTACAAGGGAGAATCCCCTTGTAAGGTCATTATTCTCAATGTTACTTTTACCATTAAAATCTTTTACTCCGTCCATTGCCATTTTAATTCCAAGAAAAACAAGAATCAATCCTGCAACAATCCCCGAGTAAGATTCCAAATTTAGGTGCCACACCTCTATTGAATAATAACCTATTAAAGGAAAAAGAAACTGAAACAATCCGAAATGGAAAAACAACCTGAATTTTTGCCTCCAGGACAGAGAACTGGATGAAATGGCAATGGATACCGATACTGCAAATGCATCCATAGACAGGGAAAAGGCAATAAACAAAGTCTCAATGGAAAACATCAATGATCCCTTGAGAAAACAAAAAATGCTATCTCTATTAAATACTCGTTGTTCGGTAACTTCTCTGCACTTTCAAGGGCTTTATCAAGGATAATCTTTGCTTTTTCCCTTGCACCATCAAGGCCATAAAGGGTTACAAATGTAAGTTTGTTTTGTTCCAGGTCTTTTCCTGCACTTTTCCCCAATCTTTCTCTATTTCCAATAACATCCAGGATGTCATCAGTAATCTGAAAAAGAAGTCCGATATTGTCCGCGTACTCTTTTACTTCCTCATAGTATGTGAATTCGTCATAAATCAACAGGGGAGTCAAAGCAGAAACCTGTATCATGGCTCCTGTTTTTGATCTATGCAACCTGAACAGAAAATCCTCATTAAACGGTTTATTCTCACTTATATCCATCACCTGCCCACCAATCATTCCGTAAATCCCCGCAGCAAAAGAAAGTGACTTGATAAAATTCAACTTCCCCTGTAAAAACCTTTCATCATCCGGCAACCTTGAGGCAATGTTAAAAGCCTCGGTTAACAGGGCATCACCTGCAAGAATTGCCATCGCCTCGCCAAAAGCCCTGTGATTGGATGGTTTTCCCCTTCTGAAATCATCATTATCCATTGCAGGAAGATCATCGTGAATAAGGGAGTATGTGTGGATCATTTCAATGGCAACGCAGGCCGGGATTATAGGGGATTCCTCATATTCAAGGGCATCACAAACAGACATGGCAAGGCAAGGACGAAACCTTTTCCCTCCAGCGAAAAAGGAGTACTTCATTGCATCAACGATTGACTCTGCTTCATTAAATGTTTCAGGAAACAATTTTTCAGCTTCTTTTTCAAATAAATATACCTTTTTATTTAAGTAATCAAAAAGGTGATCCATCTTCTTCGTCATCTAATATGTCTCCAGATGCGGATTCATCTTCTATTTCTTCAAGGTACCTCTGAAACTCAATTACCTTTCCCCTTGCGTCTTTCAATTCCTTATTCAATTCCCTTACAAGCCTGACACCCTCTTCAAAAAGTTTTAACGATTCTTCAAGTCCAAGATCAGGGCTTGAAAGCTTTTCAACTATTTCTTCAAGCCTTTTCATCTTTTCTTCAAATCTGGCCATTTTTACTCTCCTTTATGTCTGTAATGTTACATGTTAATTCTCCGTCCTTCATAAAAACCTCTATATTTTCACCTTTTGATAAACATTTAACCCCGGTTACAATATTCCCTCCGCTATCTTTAACTATAGCATATCCCCTTGATACGGTGTTTAAAGGGGAAAGGACATTTAATCTTTGTGAAATACCTTTGATCTCTTTTTCCTTTTCCCTTATTGAACCTGTAAGTTTTTCCTTAAATATTTTTAACAGATTTAAAAATGTGCCTTTTTCCCTTTCAAGTTTGTTTGTTATCAATCCAGCATTAAAACCGGCAGAGACAACTTTGTACCACATAATTTTATGCTCGGCAGATTTTATCCCATTTTGTTTTAAGGATATGGTAAGTTTAAAAAGATCCGCTTTTTTTTCATTAATTGTAGTTTCTATTGCCCGTCTTAAAGAGTGTTCAATTGAATTTACTTTTTGCTTTTTTGAATGATAATCGGAAAATAAAAAATCAGGGTGAAGTTTTAAATATAGACTATTTAATCCAGTCTTTTTTTCTTTCAAATTACTATCAATGGAGAGAACAATATCGTTTTTTAATTGGGCAATGGTCATTAACTTCTGGTTCAACAAAGAGTCCTCCAAATACAGAAGCCTGGACGAAAGAGAATGAAGTTTGACAATCTCAGGATTTTTAGCAAGCCACCTTTTTAGACTGGTTTCTAATGAATAAGATAATTTTTTAAAGTTTTGAAAGGTCTTTTTGTAATTTTCAGCAAAAAACTTGCCAGCGTCTGTCGGCGTTGCAAGCCTCAAGTCAGCAACTCTATCTGTGAACACAACATCCCTTTCATGTCCTACAGCAGATATTACAGGTTTTTTCGAATTGTATATAGCCCTTACAAGGGATTCATCGTAAAAACACATCAGATCTTCCTCGCTTCCCCCACCTCTTGTTATTACAATCACTTCAACCTCATCAATTTTATTTAATTTTTCAATCCCCTCTATAATGCTTGCTGGTGCTTCCTCTCCCTGCACCAGGGAGTGAAAAATTATTATCTTTAGATAGGGAACATCCTTTGCCATCTTTAAAAAGTCTTTTATCGCTGCACCATCCTTTGATGTTATAACACCGATCGTTTCAGGCAATACCGGAACCGGTCTTTTTCTATCAAAAAGCCCCTCTTTTTTCAATTTTTCCTCTAATTTCTTTAGTTTTATTGCGAAATCGCCCTCGCCAGCAGGTATAATCTGCCTGACTATAAAGGTGTAATTCCCGCGGGGCGGGTAAACATCTATTGAACCAAAAACCAAAACCTTCATTCCATTTTCTAATTTCCCTTTGAAAAATCGGTTGTTACCTGCAAAAAAGGCACAATTTATCAAAGAACCCTGATCCTTCAGGGAAAAGTAAGCGTGTTTACCAGGAGTAAAGGATTTTAAATCCGTTATCTCACCAAGAACCCATATCCGTTGAAGTTCAGGAATAAGAAGCCTTTTTTTGATAATTCCTGTAAGATCACTGACTGTAAGATAATTCCCAACTCTTTTTTTTACACTTTCAAACATACTCCACTTTCACCCTTTCATTCTTCAATACACAGTCAAACACATCATACCCAGATTCTTCTATTTCTTTTATAGTTTTATCCCTTTCTTTTTCGTCAACCATTATCAAAACAGTTCCCCCCTGTGCAGCACCACACATTCTAAACCCCCGTACTCCTTCCATTTGTGAAAGTATTGAAAAAAGACCTATGTCAGGTACAAGGGAAGGGAGCATGTGTTTTCTAATATAAAAATCCCTTTTTAACAGAGATGCAATCTTTTCAATATCTCCGTACTTTATTGCATTGAGCATCTGTTTTGAATTTTCATATATAAGTTCAAAGCCCTCTTTTATTGATGGATCCCCTTCAAAAAATCCTTTAAACAACTGCCAGTTAGGTTTCCCTGAAAAGTGTGATCTGCCTGTAAAAGCAAAAATTGTTTTATTTTTTAATAGGCTTATGCCTCTCAAGCGCTCCCTTTTGAAGCCCCACTGGTCAAATGAAAAAGAGTTTAACCCGCCGTAAAATGGCGCAAGGTAATCCTGATATCCGGCAGGAAATTGTATCGCAATGGTTTCTAACCTTCTGCATACTTCAACTGTTTTATTTATATTAAACTTATAATTAAACAAAACCTCCATAATTTTAAAAAGGGACACAAGTATTGAAGAAGAAACCCCAAGTGAAGAGCCTTCAGGAAAATCTGAATAAACGCTGATTTCAACTCCCTGTTTTAACCCTGTCTTTTCAAGAAATAGTGAAATAAGGGTTAACGATTTTTTTTTCGTGGGAACAAAATCTTCTTCAAAGGTATTAATATTTTTAACAACGCTCTTTCCAGATATTTTTTTTGCTGACAGATGAACACCTTTCGAAAGAGTGCAATTTATGGTTACAGGCTTATTAAAAAAAAGGTGTAAAGGAGGAATATCAAGGGTACCCCCTGCAAGGTCAACCCTTGCAGGAGAGAAAACCTTAACAGAATCCATAATCAGTTTGCTATGTGAAGAGCATCAAGTTTCTTTCTCGCAATATTTGCCTCTTTACTCATGGGAAACTTCTGAATCAACTCCTGCAATTGAACCGCACCCATTCCCGCTGCTCCCATTTCAAACAATGCAAGGCCCTTTTTCAACATTGCCGAAGCAAGCACATCCGATTGCGGAAAATCCTTTATTATCCTGTCAAAACTGTCAATTGCGTCTCTGTACTTTTCCTTTTCAAAATAACAAAGACCAAGCCAGTAATAAGCATTATCAACCTTTTCAGAATTGGGAAATCGTGCAATGTAATCCTTAAATTCAATAATGGCAATATCGTAATTACCATTCATATAGTCAGCATAAGCCTGAGAAAAAAGTGCATCCGGATTTGCAATATCAACACCAGCAATAGTGTTTTGTGTTTGAGAGTTAACGGGAGTTTTTGATTGTTGACCCTGAGTATTTTGCTCAAGAGAAGAAACCCTGCCAAGAAGGTAATTCAGTTTATCGTTTAACTCTTTTATCCTTTCAAGAATTGCAGAAATATTATCCTGAATCTCCTGTTGATTGGCAATCAAATCAGCATTTTCGTTGCTACCTGTACCTGAATTTAACTTTTTTTCCATTTCGTTTAATTTTTTCATCTGTTCACTTTGTTGATTTCTTATCTGCCATAATTGATCTTTTATGTCATTCAAATCCTGCATGTATTTTGTATTGTCAACGCAACCTGTTAGAAAAATTATTCCAACGATCAGAACACTCACCAATCTCTTCATTGCACACCTCTCAAATCACAATTATTTTTCAATAATAACAAAATGACATCTTCTGTTCTGTGCCCAGGCCCATTCGTTGTGTCCTTTAACCTTGGGGAACATTTCCCCATAACTTATTGTCTTTATTCTATCTGGCGAAATCCCAAGAGAAACGAGGTATCTTTTTACTGCATGGGCTCTCCTGTCTCCCAGGGCAAGGTTGTACTGCTCCGTACCCCTTTCATCACAATGCCCTTCCACAAGTATCTTAACTGTAGGGTGCTCCTTTAACCATTGTGCGTGTTTTCTTAAAACCTCTCTTGTTTTAGGAGTCAGTCTGGCTTTATCAAATTCAAAGTAAACATCCTCAAGGATATTCTCATTATTCAATTGATCAATTGACTTCGAAGAAAAATCATCTTTTTTTTCCGCCTGTTTAATGGTTTCATTGTTTATTTCAGTTGTTTCAAGGCTGTTGTTTTTATTTTGTTTTTGGACCTCATTCTTTTTCCCCTTTTTAACCGGGACAGGTTCAGGTTTTTTTTGACACCCGATTGTTCCTAATATTATAAACATCAACACCAATATACCCTTTTTCATTACTCCCCCCTTATTTAACTGCTCTGTAAATATTATATTCAATTATTTGCTTTTAGCAAAACAATTAAAATAAATTAAGGATTTGGCATTGTTTAATTGAAAGAATTTTAAGGGTGTGTTAATATTTAAATCTCTGAAGAGGTAAATTATGTATGGATTTAAAATTATAAAAAGGGATGGAAAAACAGGAGCAAGAAAAGGTATTTTAAAGACTGCTCATGGGGATATAGAAACACCCATTTTCATGCCTGTGGGGACACAGGCAACGGTTAAAGCGTTAACCCCACAGCAATTAAAGGAATGTAATGCTCAAATAATTTTATCCAACACCTATCATCTTTTTTTACGACCGGGGCACAGGATTATAGAAAAATTGGGTGGATTACACCGATTTATGAACTGGAAAAAACCGATTCTAACAGATAGCGGAGGGTATCAGGTTTTCAGTCTGGCAGAGTTGAGAAAGATAACAGAAGAGGGGGTTGAATTTAAATCTCATCTTGACGGGAGTGTAAAGTTTATCTCACCTGAAATTGCCATTGAAGTCCAGGATGCACTTAATTCAGACATAGTAATGGTACTTGACGAATGCCCACCGTATCCCTCAACCTATGATTATATAAATCTGTCTCTCTCTCTAACGATAAAATGGGCGAAAAGGGCAAAACAGTTTTGGACCCATTCCGTCAGCGAGAATGGAAGATATCTTTTTGGGATAGTACAGGGAGGAATGATAAAAGAATTTAGAAGAAAAGCGACATCTGAACTTATTGAAATTGGGTTTGATGGTTATGCTATAGGGGGGTTGTCTGTTGGAGAGCCCAAAAAATTAATGTATGAGGTTCTTGATTATTCAACATGCTGGCTTCCAGATGACAAACCTCGCTATTTAATGGGAGTTGGAAAACCTGAAGATATACTGTTTGCCGTTGAAAGAGGCATTGACATGTTCGACTGTGTACTGCCAACGAGAAATGCAAGGAATGGTCAGCTTTTTACCAGAAATGGACCTATAAATATAAAGAGAGAGGAGTTTAAACTTGATGATAGGCCTGTTGAAGAAGGATGCGATTGTTATACATGCAGGAACTTTTCAAGGGCTTATCTAAGGCACCTTTTTCATGCGAAGGAGATTCTCTCATCAACATTAAACACAATTCATAATGTAAGATTTTTTCTAAAACTGATGGAAGATATCAGGGAATCCATTGAAAACAACCGTTTTAAAGAATTCAAAGAGAATTTTTTGAATCAATATAATAAAGAAGTGGAGGTGTTTTAGTGTTTGAGACATTGGCTTATGCTGGCACAGGTCAGACAGCAGCACAGGGAGGTTTTTTTATTCAACTGGTACCTTTAATAGTTCTATTTGCAATCTTTTACTTTTTTCTTCTCAGACCCCAGACAAAAAGGCAGAAGGCTCTTGAAAACCTCAGAAATAACCTGAAGGTTGGAGATAAAGTCATTACAACAGGGGGCATTTACGGAGAAATATCCTATGTTGGAGACAATGTTGTTCACTTAAAGGTGGGAAAGGATCTAAAATTAACAGTTGCAAAGGCTGCAATAGCAGGTTTACAATCAAACCCGATAAATGAATAAATAAAATAAATTCAGGAGTGAGATAGGTATGAAATGGAAAATTTTATTTGTGGTTTTGCTTACTGCCGGTGCTATTTATTATGTTTACCCTCCTCAGGAGAAGATCAATCTTGGTCTTGACTTAAAGGGCGGTATCCACATGGTTTTAAAGGTTAACCTTGACGAGGCTTTAAGAGCGGAACTGGATAACACAAAGTCTAACCTTGAATACATGTTAAAGGACGAGAAGATAGAATTTTCAAAGATAACAAAAGATGACAAAAATTTCAAAATCATCGTTCAAGGCATCCCGGAGGACAAGGTTGAGAAGGCTAAAGACAAATTCAAAAGTTATATGGCTGGTTACTCAATGAGGCAAACAGGAAATGGAGACTTTGAGTTCACAATGAAAGAATCTTTAAAAAAAGAGATTACAAAGCAGGCAATGAGACAGGCACTCCTTATTATCAACAACAGGGTTGATGAGTATGGAGTGGCAGAGCCTGTAATTCAAAGGCAGGGACTCGAAAGCGATAGAATTGTCATTGAACTTCCAGGTGTTGACAATCCGGAAAGGATTAAAAAAAGCCTTTCCGAACCAGGATGGTTAGAACTGAGATTGCTTGCCGACCCCAATCCCTACCCTTCGAAAGAAATGGCGTTAAAAGCCCACAATGGAAAATTGCCAGAGGGAACTACCATACTTCCAAGTGAGGATGGGAAACAGTTTTACATCGTTAAAGAAAGGGTTGAGTTAAATGGAAATGACATTAAAACAGCAAGAAGATCAACAGATCAATATGGTTCCCCAGCAGTATCATTCTCATTAAACAAGGTGGGAGTTCAAAAGTTTGCAAAAGTCACAGGAGAGCATGTGGGGGAAAGACTCGCAATTATCCTGGACAAAAAGGTTATTTCAGCGCCCAGAATAAATGAACAGATAAACAGTCCCTCTGCAGAAATTACTGGAAGGTTCACTGTTGACGAGGCAGAAGACCTTGCTATTAAATTAAGGTCGGGTGCATTGCCAGCATCCATGACATTTCTTGAAGAAAGGACTGTTGGACCATCTCTTGGGAGAGATTCAATCAGGAAGGGAATTAAGTCTGCGATATGGGGTCTTATAATAGTTATGGGATTTATGCTTTTCTATTATAAACTCGCCGGTTTAAACGCTGATATAGCCCTCCTTCTCAATATGATCTATCTCCTGGGGGGCATGGCTTATTTCCATGCAACCCTGACTCTTCCAGGTATAGCAGGTTTTATTCTCACAATAGGTATGGCAGTGGATGCAAACGTTATTATATTTGAGAGAATTAAAGAGGAATTGAGAAACGGTAAAACCCCAAGGGCTGCCATTGACACTGGTTTTTCAAAAGGGCTTTCTGCTGTTCTTGACGGAAATATAACAACATTGATCGCTGCAGTGTTCCTATTTCAATATGGAACGGGTCCTGTTAAAGGATTCGCAGTTACTCTTTCTCTTGGTATTATCGCAAGTATGTTTACGGCTATATTCGTTTCCAAACTCATATTTGACATAGTTCTATCTATCAGAAAGAACGCTGAAACTTTGAGCATTTGAGAGGTGATAATATGTTGAAGCACGATATAGATTTTATGGGAATAAGATACATTGCAATTTTAATATCCCTGTTATTCATTATAGGCTCAATTATTGCGGTAATGACAATAGGTATCCAGAAAGGTGTACAGTTTGTCGGTGGAACTGAGATTCAGATAAAATTTAAAAACAATGTGACAACGGACGAATTGAGAAAACTTTTTGCCGAGAGTGGATTTAAACATGTTCAGATAGTAAGAATTAAAACCAAGGATCAATATCCAGAGTACCTTGTTAAGATCAAAGGGAAGGAGGGTGATGAAACATCCATCGGGAATGCTGTTGCAAAAAAGATAACTTCAGTTTTGATAAAGGCTGCTGGAGAAAATGCCCCTGCAGGGAAACACGACATTAACAAAGTCAGCAAAACAGACCTTGCAGACATTTTGAGAAAAGCAAATGTTTTAAAACTTGACAAACTTGCAATGGTGGGGGTGGATAAAGACAAGGATCAATACAGTCAATTAGCACAGAAGATTATTGAAGAAAGAAACAAAAAAAATGACTTCTTCAATTCTGTTGACGAAGCATTGAAAAACATAGGAAACCAGGATGTAAAAAAATTCATTAAAGAAAACTTCTATGCAGGCAATTACATAATTTTAAAGGTTGATACCTTTAGCCCCAGTATATCTGTTGAACAGACAGAAAAGGCTGTTACAGCCATTATAATGGCATTGATCGCTATTTTGATATATGTGGCAATTAGATTCAAATTTGATTATGCTATTGGTGCCATACTTGCACTCGTTCACGATGTTATAATCACCCTTGGTTTCTTTTCAGTCTTCAGGCAGGAATTCACCCTTCCTGTTGTGGCTGCTTTTCTCACTATTGTTGGTTACTCTTTGAACGATACCATAGTCGTTTTTGACAGAATTAGAGAAAACATCAAACTTATGAAAAACAAGAAGCTTTTTGACATTATCAATATAAGTATAAATCAAACCCTTTCAAGAACCTTACTTACTTCATTAACCACTCTTTTTGTGGTTGTGGTACTCTTTCTTTTCGGTGGAATTGCGTTAAGAGGCTTCTCGTTCCCGCTCCTTGTGGGTATAATAGTCGGTACTTACTCTTCAATTTACATAGCAAGTCCAATATTTTACTTTATTGAACAAAAAGTTTACAAAGTGAAATAAGAGACTTATATTATTGAGGGATAGGGTCAATACCCTGTCCCTTATTTTTTTATGTGGAGAAGGCAATGAACACCTTAAACATCGTCAGATTTGACGATATTGTTGACAAGTTTCTTGAGTACCACCCCGATGGTAACCCTGACCTGCTGATTAAAGCCTTCGCCTACGCTTCAAAAAAACATGAATTTGCCAAGAGAAAATCCGGATTACCCTACATTATCCACCCATTGTCAGTGGCTTTCATTGTTGCATCCCACAGACTTGACATAGAAAGCATAGCAGCCTCTTTTTTGCACGATGTTGTGGAAGACACGGAAACCCCTTTAAGTGAGATAGAAAGCCTATTCGGGAAAGAAGTGGCAACCCTTGTTGACGGTTTGACAAAGGTTTCTGCGATTGAGAATGTAAGCAAAGAGGAGAAGGAAAGTGCAAACTTCAGAAAACTGCTGGTTTCAATTGCAAAGGACCCGAGAATACTCATAATAAAACTTGCAGACAGGCTTGATAACATGAGAACCCTTGAAGCAATGCCTGAACACAAACAAAGAAGAATCGCCAGAGAAACACTTGATATTTACGCCCCTCTTGCCCATGCAATAGGAATGGGTAGAATAAAGAATGAACTGGAAGACCTTTGTTTTAAATACCTGTGGCCCGAAGAGTATCGAGCACTTTCAACAGAAGTTGAAAAGAGAAAAAAGGTATATAGCAAATATAAAGACGAAATCCTTGAGAGACTTTTAAGCATCCTGAAAAAAAGAAATATTAAGTGCAGGGTCCAACACAGAATTAAACATCTTTACAGTATTTTCAGAAAGATTCAAAGGCAAAACATAACCCTAAAAGAGGTTTATGACTTTCTTGCCTTTCGCATTATACTTTTAGAAGAAAACATAAGCAAGTGCTATGAGGTACTGGGAGAGATCCATGCTAACTGGACCCATATTCCCCATAGATGGAGAGATTTTATAGCAAGACCAAAGAAAAATGGCTACCAATCTCTTCACACCACACTAATTCACACAGAAGGGATATACTTCGAGGTACAGATAAGAACAGACTCAATGCACAAAATTGCAGAAGAGGGTATTGCTGCTCACTGGCAGTACAAACAGGGCAAGGTTTCAAAGATTGAGAATTCTGCACTTTACAAGAACATAAGTGAGGTAATACTTAAAATTCAGGAGAACAGCGACAGGGATTTTCTTGAACATTTCAGAGAGAATTTAAGTGATCTAACCCATGATATCACAGTCCTCACTCCCAGGGGGAAACCAATTTCACTGCCTGAAGAAGCAACCCCTGTTGACTTTGCCTACGCCATTCACACAGAGGTTGGACACAGGTGTACAGGAGCAAAAGTTGATGGTCAGATGGTGCCTCTGGACACAAAATTAAAAGACGGAAACATTGTTGAAATACTCACCTCAAATAACGGAAGACCCAGACTTGATTGGTTGAAATTTGTCAAAACAAACAAGGCAAGAAATAAGATCAAGGCGTGGTTCAGGGAACACGAAAAGAAAGAAAAGATTGAAGAAGGGAAAATGTTGCTTGAACAGGCTTTGAGAAAGTATAAGATCCCGTTTTCAAAGGTTAACATTAATGAAATAAGAAATAAATACAGGTCTTATAAGATCAATTCACTGGAAGATCTTTACTTTTTAATAGCGAAAAAAAACATCTCCCTTAAAAGAGTGCTTGAAATTATTGAACCTGAACTGAAGAAAAAAACCAAAAAACCCATAGTATTTTCAAAAAGTGTGTCTGAGAACCTCAAATTTGAAAAATCAATTAAGGTTAAGGGAATTGAGAATATATTTGTCACAAGGGCAAAATGCTGTAATCCAATACACGGGGACGAGATTGTTGGATACCTAACAAAAACAAAAGGGATAACCGTTCACAGAAAAGATTGCAAAAATATATCAAAACACATGGCACTGACACCTGAAAAATTTATAGATGTTGAGTGGATGACAAAAGAAAACATAAACTTCACTGTTTCGGTGGAGGTTTTTACCGAGAACATTCAGGGAATGTTAACAAAACTTTCTCACATATTTGAGGTTTTAAATCTCAATATAAAAAATGTCAGGGGTTCAGAAATAAACGGGAAAAAACAGGCTCATTTCATATTCGATGTAAGTGTATCATCAAAGACACAGCTTGAAGAACTTATCAGAAAATTAAAGGAAACAAAGGGTGTAATTTCCGTATGGAGAAAAAAGTAGTAAAATACTTAAAAGTTTTGCTGTTTGCCATTGCAACAATCTTTACCATTTTTTTTATAACACCCAGAGAATTTTTTATTTCACTTCTGTCTGAAAATTCAGCAAGTTTTCAGGAAAAAGTGGATGTTTATTTTGTTTTCAGCGGCGGGTTTTACAAAAACAGAATTCCGGGTAGATCAACATCTGAAAGAATGGCTTTGCTTAAAAAACTTCTAAAATTGCATCCAGATACCCCTTTTGTTTTTCTTGATTACAGAGGTGGGAAAATCATAGTGAAGAAGATATACTGTTGTAATTCATACAACAAAATTATTAAGAGTAATTACAGGTACAATTCAGAATTATCGGGCACTGTGAACAACATTAAAGAGCTGATTTCTATTTTAAAAAGCCATCCTGAACTTAAAAAGATAGGTATTATAACCTCTATTTATCATGAGAAAAGGGTTTACACAATACTGAATAGGTATCTGAAAAAAGAGAATCTGAAAAAAATAAAGGTACTTTTTTTCCATGATAAAAAGAACCAGGAAATTTTTTCATGCTCTTATGCAAGGTATGCAAAACTTATTTTTCATGAATTCATCGGAATTATATACTTCAAGTTTACCGAATTACCTTAATTAAAAGACCTGAAAGAGATCTCAGAAAAATCAACCTGGGGAGAAAAACCCTTTAATTTTACACCCTGCAGTTGATTGTTTCTTAACACAATGTTTTTTCTGTGATAAAGAGGTATAACCGGGGATTCTTCAAGTATTATTTTTTCAATCGTTGCATAAAGTTTTGCCCTTGTTCTCGGTTCAATTTCATATCTCGCATCTTCGCTTAACCTGTCAATTTCACTATTAACATAACTGATATAAAACGGGTCCCCTGCATTTGAATTAAATATGGTAAAAATAAAGTTATCCGGATCGGGATAATCCGCTATCCACCCCACCCTAAACATATCAAATTCCCTTCTGGCAATGTACTCCCAGTGTTTTGCCAATGGATTCAACTTCACCTTTATCCCTATATCTTCGAGACACATTTTAACCGCAAGTATGTCTTCAGGTATGGAATCACCTTTTTTTGCATAGGTGAGTTCTATAAGATCTCTGTCAAAATCAAAACCCTCTTCTTTCAAAATTCTTATTGCTTCATCAGGCTGGTAGTTAACAGTTTGTGCAGAAAAATAGGAAAACAGAGATGGAGGTATCACAGTGTAGGCAGGTAGTGCATAATTTTCAGGGAGATAGCTTACTATCCTGTTTCTATCAATGGCTATGTTTATTGCATACCTGATTCTTTTATTGTCAAAGGGTTTTTTCCTGCAATTAAAGGCAAGAAAGTAAGTGGAAACCTGCGGAATTGTTTCAATTGAACCCTTTAGTTCACCGAATTCTTCAACTGTGTAAAGTGAGGCATCATCTCCCGCAAATACAAAATCAAGCATGCCATTTTTAAACATTTCAAGAAGGTTTCGCTCATTACCGGTTTTAACATCAAAGATCAACCTGTCAAGAAAAGGCCTGTTATGAACAAAGTATTCCTTGAATTTTGAAAGCACTATCTCTCTGTCTTTTTTGAATATATCAACTCTGAAAGGACCTGTTCCAATAAGGCTTACGGCTCTCTTTTTTGAGTGATAATCAGATTGTGGAATAATCTTTGCTGCTGTTAATGTGAGAAGGTCAAGAAAAAAGACCAGAGGTTTCTCAAGTATAAATTCAACCGTGTAGTCATCTATAATTTTTATCCCATCAAGGGTCTTAACCTCACCTCTATTAAACTCTCTTGCCCCTTTTATCACAAAAAACAAACCTGCATTTGTTGAGTTAACCTTTTTATCAAATAAACGCTTGAATGTTGCAAGAACATCTGCTGAAGTAAAAACCTGTCCATTATGAAAGATCACATTTTTCTTCAAATAAAATGTGTACCTTAAACCATCATCAGAAATTTCCCAGTGAGTGCACAGGTCAGGGACTATATTGCTCAGATAATTGTACTTAACTAACCCCGAATATATAACATCAAGTATCTGACTTTCAAATATGGTGTCGGAAAAAGCAGGATCAAAATGCTCAAATGGAATATTTAACCCCCCGACCCTTAAAGTCCCACCATGGAACCTGTGTGGAAGTCTGAAAAACTCTATGGTGTCCTCTAAATATTCTCCGTATTTTTTCAGATTTATAGAAGTTTTTGACATCGTTAAAACACTTTTAAAATTTTTTCTCAAGCCATCCTCTATGTTGCTCAATGAATCTATGGTAATTGAGTTGTTAAGCTCAAGTTCTTCACTTTCTCTCAACACCTTCCTTGTTGATGTTTCAACCTCTCTCAATTCTTTTAAGAATTCCTGTACCTTCTCCGATTGAATCTCGACAGATTTTCTAATACTTTCAACAAGTTCTGCTACAAAAGAGGTTTTGGTGCCAACATAAGACACAACCTTGTCCTCTGCGGACATCAGGTTTGCAATATCCTCTGCAAGGTTGCTTATCTGATGAGCGGCATCCCTTACCTGCTGGGTACCAAGTGAATGCTCGTTTGACGCAGTGGAGATACTGTAAAAATGATGACCAATCTCCGTTAATCTGTTACTAATATCAGAAAAATTTTCAGTGTTTTTATAAACATTTTTTAAAGCCTTTTCCATCGCTATGGAGCCCTCTTCTCCTATCTTGTTAAGTTCAAGGATAATATTCTCAAAACTTACTATCAATTGAGAGATCTCCTTCAATGCTATGGTTGATGATTCTGAAAGTTCCATAATCTTTTCCGTTATCACTTCAAAGTCCTGAGGTCTTTCGTCTATATTGTGGGAAAAAATTGTTGCATTTAAAGCAAGCAAGTTTGTTCTTTCCCCTATCCTTGAGATTGCATCAACTATTCTCTCAATCCTTGCTGACTGTTCTTTTAACATGTTTGTTTTTAAAACAAAGGTATTTAAAACATCTGCCACCTTTTCAACACTTGCCATTGTCTCCTTTGATTGATTCAGGCCGTATTGAGATATGGCAATGATGTCCCTGGTTAAATTCTGGGTGTAATCAATATACTTTGATATCTCTTTGAAGGTTGATTCAAGTTCGGTTATTGCACTGAATGTTTCAAGGGACAATGAAGAAAGGTTTTCCGTATTCTCAGTAACCTTTCTGGTATTTCTCTGTATTTGATTCATAGCATCTTTGCTCTCCTGAATATACATCGAAAGTGATTCCACTATAACCCTTATATCTTCGTTTTGATTAAATATGTTTTCAAGATACTTGACTGTTTTATCCGTGTTGACAGAAAGATTTTTTACTTCTTCGTGGATATGTTCAATCAACTCTTTAACTTCAGTCGATAACTTTGCAGTTAATTCTATTCCCTCTATCTGATTTTTTGCGTCGTATATATTAACAACAAGCTGATCATCAATTCTGTAAGAGTTATCTTTTATATTTCTTGCTATACCTTTCAATGTTGAGACTATACTTTCAAACCTGTTTGTCAGTTTAATAAGATTATCATTTACTTTTGAGACAATGTGGTCATTCTCTTTAGCAGAATAAAGAAGAACATTAAAATCGCCCTCACTAAACCTTTCCAATCTTTTTTCAACAAACTCCACAACAGATCTGATATTTTTGTTTTTAAGGTAGAGAGTTACAATGAAGTAAACAAAAAAAACAATAAAAACAGAAACCCCGAACCAGAATTTATTTAATAGATCATAAATACTAAAGATAAAAATGAGGCACAGTAAAAAAAATGTGGATTCAATTGAAAAAGCCATATCAAGTGTTTTAACTATCAGGTTTTTTAATCTGTTCATATCGCTTTAAATATACCTTAAAAAAGGGGGAGATGCAAGTATCTCCCCTATACAAGGTAACCAAGTTTTTTTGCTTCCATTTCCAGGTCATATCTAAACTTCGGGTGGGCAATCGATATCAAAGCCCTGGCCCTCTCCTGAAGAGATCTCCCGAAAAGGTATGCAACACCAAACTCTGTCACGACATAGTGGACATCAGCCCTCGTTGTCACAACTCCAGCACCCTGCTTCAATGTGGGAACTATTCTTGAAACTTCACCGCTTTTTGCAGTGGAAGGCATGGCTATGATAGGCTTCCCTCCTTCACTCCTCGCTGATCCTCTGATAAAGTCAAGCTGTCCTCCAAAGCCACTGTATATCTTTGTTCCAATTGAATCCGCACATATCTGGCCTGTTAGATCAATTTCAATCGCTGAATTTATTGCTATCATATTTTTATTCTGAGCGATCACAAATGGATCGTTTCCATACTCGGTGGGATGGAATTCAAAAATTGGGTTGTTGTTAATAAAATCATAGAGTTTTTTAGTTCCAAGAGCAAAGGTTGCAACAGATTTTCCCCGATGAATGCTCTTTTTCTCATTGGTTATTATTCCATTTTCAACTAATTTTAACAGCCCATCAGAAAACATTTCGGTGTGAATTCCAAGGTGTTTTTTGTTATCAAGATAGTGCAACACGGCATCTGGTATTGCACCGATGCCCATCTGTAATGTTGAACCGTCTTCAATCAATTCAGCACAAAATTGCCCAATTTTGTCAGTAACAGAGTTCATAGCTTCCGATTTCAATTCTCTCAATGGTGTATCTACCTCAACAAAGCAATCAATCTTGCTTACATGGATAAAACTGTTACCAAGGGCTCTTGGTTGATTGGGATTTACCTCCGCAATTATGTATTTAGCAACCTCACAAGCAGATTTTGTAATATCCACCCCTGCACCAAAACTGCAAAAACCGTATTCGTCCGGAGGTGAAACGGAGATAAGGGCAACATCGACTGGATAAAGCCCTGATTTGAAAAGTTTAGGAATCTCACTTAAAAATATAGGCACATACTTTGCGTTACCTGTGTTTACTGCCTCCCTTGTATTCTCTCCAACAAAAAATGCCCTGTGAATAAAAGACCTTTTATACTTTTCAAAGGCATACTCAGCAAACCCGAAGGTTAAAATGTGGGTAATTTCTACATTTGACAACTCGTCTGCCCTTTTAGTAAGGGCTTTCAAAAGGGTTTCAGGTGTGCACGCACCGGGATGAACATAAACATGATCCCCGGACTTTACAACCCGTACAGCATCATCAGGGTCGCAAAGCCTGGAGTTATATAATTTAACCCAGGTCATTTTTTCTCCTTTTTTACAAAAGCGATTCTATTTTCTTTGCTTTATAACCAAACACCTTTTCAAGAACATGGTGAATTGGGATACCCCTGTAAATGTATATACCTTTTCTAAGTGCATAACTCTTCTGTAAGGCCTTTTCAAGACCATTTTCACATAATAACTCCACATAGGGAAATAGAACATTATTTAATGCAAGGGTTCCAGTCCACCCAACACAGGATGGAATGTTGGGAATGCAGTAATGGGTTATCCCTTTTACCCTGAAAACAGGTGATTGTGGGGTTGTGGGTCTGGAAGTCTCAACACATCCCCCCTGATCAATGGACAGGTCAATTATCAAAGAACCCTTTTTCATCAATTTAAGCATATCCTTTGTAATCACATGGGGAGATTTTTCACCTTTTATTAAAACTGCACCAATCACAACATCTGCAAGTGAAATCGCTTTTTCTATGGATTTTCTGTTGGCAAGAGAGGTTATTACCCTCTTCTGAAAAAGTCTTTCAATCTCTCTTAATTTGTTAATATCTCTGTCAAGAACTATAACCTGTGCCCCGGCTCCAAGTGCAGCCATACAGGCATTTCTTCCAACCGTGCCTGCACCTATAATAACAATCACAGCTGGCGGAACTCCCGGGATACCACCAAGAACGATTCCCCTTCCACCCCTTATAATCTTCAGGTATTCCGCCGCAATTTGAATGCTCATCTGACCTGCTATTTCACTTGTTGGATATAGCACCGGTAACTGGCCGTTTTCATCCTCAATCAATTCGTACCCTATAACAGTCGTCTTTTTTTCAATAAGTTTTTCTATGGTTTCCTGTGGTAAAACAGCAAGGTGGTGAAAAGCCATTATAATCTGCTCTTCTTTAACAAAATCAACCTCTTCTTCGGTAAGTTTTTCAGCCTTAACCACAAGTTCAGATCTTCCAAAAACCTCTTCATGAGCAAAAACTATCTTTGCCCCTGCCTTCTCAAACTTCTCATCAAAGAAGTGGATTTTATCTCCTGCCTTTGTTTCCACAAAAACCGAATTGCCTGACTCAACCAATAAAGCCACACTTTCAGGGGTTAAAGCAAGCCTGTTATCTCCACTTAATTCAACAGGTATCCCAATATTCATTTTTAAACCTCCCTTTGAATAATCTTTTATAAAGCCTTTGCCTTCCCGCACTATGATTTGGTTAAATTTTACCAGAAGTTAAACTTGATTGACAAAAAAACTAAAATCTAAAAACCAGATTGATGGTTGTTGTGGTATCCGTTTTTTTCTTTCCTGGAACCGGAAAATTCTTGTACTGATGAATGTAATTTATTTCAATTGCCATCTTTTCGTTCAATGCAGATGAATAGGAAAAATTGTTGGACAAGCGGTAATCTGTTGTATTTGAGACATTTATTCTGGTCTCATTTTCAAACTTCAACCGATTCGATTTATTGAAGGCATAGGCATAGGAAAATTCAAAGTACGCAGCAATACTTGAATTGGACTTTAAATTAAAGTTTATTATCTTCTCTTCCTTATAACCCTCAACCCCCAAACCAAATTTACTTTTCTTTCTGTCATTATCAATGAGTATCCTTGAATATCCACCTGCAATTGAAAGGTTTTTGTTTATACCTGAAGGCCTGTTTTTATACCATGTTAAATTGGTGAATATCCCGCTTTTTTTACCCTTTTTGTAGTTAGATTTTAATGTAATGTAATACTTTTCGTTGGTTCTGTTTGTTTTCCCTGTCTTTACATCGGTTATGTCAGTAAAAATGTAGTATGCCCGGCATTCAAAATAGATTTTTTTAAACAGGAATTGGTAATCAACCTTGAAGCTTCCAGTTTCACTTTTCGCATTTCCAGACAGAGAGACATACCCGAGAGCAAGGTTTAAACCCTGTTTTTTCCCAATATTTCCTGCAAATGCTCTATTGCCAAACAATGAGAGTGGATAACATTGAAGGACAAGCATAAAAAGAAAAAACATTACCGAACAAAGTCTTCTAACTTGACAGAAAAAACCTTTGAGCATCCCGGCTCCTCCATTGTTATGCCGTATATGTAATCCGAAAGTTCCATTGTGGTTTTGTTATGGGTTATTATCAGAAATTGCACCCTGTTTTTATATTTTTTTAAAAACTTCCCAAACCTCAAAACATTTGCTTCGTCAAGCGGAGCATCAACCTCATCAAGTACACAAAGAGGAGAAACCCTGTATTCGAAAAGGGCAAAAACAAGGGCAAGTGCTGTTTTGGCCTTTTCGCCACCTGAAAGAAGACTTATCCTTTTTATGGTTTCCCCTGGGACCTTTGCATATATTTCAACTCCAGATTCAAGCAGGTTCTCCTCATCTGAGAGTTTTAGATAAGCCTTACCTCCTCCAAAAAGTTCTTTAAAGATCTCATCAAACTTTCTGTTTATAAACTCAAAAGCATTAGAAAACAGTGTTACAGTTGTGCGGTCTATTTCTTTTATGTCTCCGGTTAGGTTTTTAATTGATCTTTCAAGGTCTTTTTTCTGTTCCATTAAAAAGTTGTACCTTTCCTCCTGAGTCGCACATTCTTCAATTGCAAGAAGGTTTATTGCACCAAAGTTTTCAATCCTTGAGGACAATTTTTCAAATTGAATTTGCAATTCCTGATAATCATCGATCTCTTCACTCTTAAATTTACCAAACCTCGAAATCTGATAATCTTTTAAATCATCAAATTTAACCTGTAATTCCGCTTTTTTTATCTCAATCTCCTGCTTTTTTGAACTTATACCATCCACAATTCTTTTTTTCTCAAAAATGCTTTTTTCAAGTGACAGAACCTCTCTTTTAATAGATTCAAGCAATTCCTTTTTCTCATTTAAAACAACGGACAGTTTCCTGTATGAATCAACCATAGAGTCAGCTTTGACCTTTAAATCAGACAATTCTATCCTGAGTTTTTCAATCTCATTTTTTCCATTAACAACTTCTCCCTTTATCTTTTCAATCCTGAATAAGGTTTCCTTCCCCTTTTGTTCGAGAAAATCAATCTCTTTTTCAATGCTTTTTACCGTACTTCTTCTTTTTTCAAGCATTATTGCAAGTTCATTGTACCTGTCCTGTAACTCTTCAAGGGTTTCCCTCGAATGCGATAATTCGACAACATCCCCTTCCCTTTTTTGAAGCAGTTTTTCAATTTCGCCATTAATTTCATCAAGTACTTGAGATAACTCCCTGATCTTTAAATCCAATAAACTCTTTTTTTCAATATTTTCTTTTAATTGGGTTTCAAGTTTGTTTTTTTCATTTTCTCTTATTTCAAGAATGTTCATTTTTCTTTCCATTTCAGACTTTATTGTGCCGAGTTTTTCCGACAGGTTATCAATATCAGTTTCTAAAGAAAAAATTAAGGAGTCCATTTCCTCTTTAGCCTGTTTCAATGTTTCCAATTCTTTAATCAATCTTTCCCTTTCACCTTTTATCCGATCCATTTTTATTCTAATCTCTTTCAACTGAGACTTTAGAAAAAGAAAACCTGATTCTGAACCAGAACCGGCATAATAGATACCTGTATCACCTGAAAAGTAATCTCCATTGAAAAACACAGAGGTTTGATCGGGGGATTTAAATGAGTTTTCAATTGAAATTTTCTCAAGGTAAAACTTAAAACTTTTCGGCAACCTGTCGGTAATTGAGAGAAAATTGTATATCGGTTTTTCACCACCCTGTGTTATATCAACATTATCATCCGGAAACAGTATGCCAATACCTTTTAATTCATTTTCTCTGCAATATGTAATCAGTTTGAAAAAAGACTCTGTATCTTTTGGAACAATTACCTGATAGAAGTTTGATATAAAATTGTCAAAAAAGTTACCACTCTTATCTTTAACATCAATGAAATCGCCTATTACTCCTTTTATAAGTTCAGCTTTTTCTTTTATAACCTTTTTGACATTCTCTGAAAACCCCTCTCTGTTTTCAAGGAATTCTTTTATCTGTTTAAATCTGTTTTCAAGGGTTTTCATTTCAATTGTCAGATCGTTTAACTCTGCCTCTTTTTTATTTATGTTTTCTTCTAATTCCTCACGACGGGAAAGATGTTCTTCTTTTATTTCATAATTATTAGAAAGCATTTGCTCCAATTTCAAGGAGTTATCCCGTAATTTTTCAATATCATCTTTTAATTTTGAGATCTCTTCTCCCAGCTGCTTTAAAGCACTGTTTTTTTCTTCAACCTCACGGCTCAAGGAGTCCATTTCCTTTTTTGCGTAGTTTCTGTCTGAAGAAATAACATAACTTTTCTGTTCCAGTTGTTTAAGTTTTATATCGGTTTCTTTAAAACCCTCTTCCTTTTCTGAAACAATGTTTTTTTGAATTCTCAATCTTTCCAAAATTTCTTCGAGATCTTCTTCAAGATGAACAAGGTCTTCTTTTGCTATTTCAAGGCTTTCTTCCTCTTTTCTTCTTTTTTCCTTTATTTCAAGCAGTTGTGTTTCAAGAGACTCAATCTCTTTTTTTGATTCTTCAATCCTCTCTTCAAGGGTTTCAATTGTTTCTTTTCTGTTTCTAATCTCACTTTCATACCTTTCAGATTTTAGTTTTTTTTCAAAGTAATCTTTGTTTAAAAGAGAAATGTCATTTTCCCTTTCAAGCATTTCACTTTTCTTCAATTCCATCTTTGAACTCAGATCAGAAATTTCGGTTAACAAACCTGTTATTTCATCTTCAAGCAACTCAATTTCATGATTGACTTTTTGAAGGTCCTTTTCAATCAGGAATATCCTGTGACCTATAAGTTTTTCTTCAATAGATCTCAATTCTTCCTGAAGCTTTTTAAACTGCTTTGCCCTTGCTGCCTGCTGTCTTAAACTGTTTAGATTTTTTCTTACCTCTAAAATTATGTCTTCAACCCTATCAAGGTTTTCTCTTGTAAGTTTTATCTTTGATTCGGCCTCTTTTCTTTTCAGTTTGTACTTTAAAATACCCGCAACCTCTTCAATAAAAAGCCTTCTTTCCTCCGGTTTGGACTCAATCAACTGCGTAATTCGTCCCTGTTCAATCATTG